>CAFBQN010000001.1_pt1 | contig 62909 bp, 68 predicted proteins | sample 7269971 | NCBI WGS metagenome assembly CAFBQN01 (sample SAMEA6814181, study PRJEB35770) | uncultured Actinomycetes bacterium | biome: Freshwater; feature: Freshwater reservoir; material: water | place: Czech Republic | collected 2016-11-09 | depth 30m m
CCACCACGATCCGCAGGGTTTGAGTAATGCACTGCGACTTGATTACCCAATGGATCATGAAACACGCAACGCCCTACTTCTCTCAGTGCCCTACTTTGATCGACAAGGCGTGCATGAGATTTATCGCCGTTGGCGAAAGCTCTTTGATTCTTACGGTGATCGCGAAATTATGGCAGTTGCCGAAGCGTGGGTGCATCCGCCAATTAATGCAACAAAGTATGTCCGTCCAGATGAGTTGCACCAAGTATTTAACTTTGATTTGCTTACGGCACCTTTTGAAGCCGCTCATTTATATGAAGTTATCAATCGCTCTATTGAGTTAAATGCGACCGTCAACGCTCTGCCTACTTGGGCGCTAAGTAATCACGACTCTCCTCGCGTTGCTTCTCGAATAGGTGATGAGGAATCTCGCGCACTTGCACTTTTCGTTTTTGCTCTTCCTGGCTCTAGTTACATATTTGCCGGTCAAGAGTTAGGACTGCCCGATGGCGAACTTAGTGACAGCGATCGCCAAGATCCCTCATTTATTCGCTCCGGTGGAACGGTGAAGGGGCGCGATGGCGCACGAGTACCACTTCCCTGGTCTGGAGATTCAACACCTTTTGGATTTACTTCGGGTAAACCATGGCTGCCTATCGCTCAATCGTGGCAGCGCTTTACGGTGGAGAATCAAGACAAAGATCCATCAAGCATTCTCAATCTCTTTAGACAAGCACTTACTCTTCGTCGCCAATATCTCTTGGCAAGCCAGAAGATATCGTGGGTTCAATCCCCTATTCATGGCAATCACGATGACTCCTTACTTGCATTTATGCGAGGATCCGTCACGGTTGTGATGAATTTATCTAGTCACAGCAAGGAAGTTGACGTGCCAGGAGAAGTTTTGCTGTCAAGCTTTGGCGATATCCAAGTACATGGTTCGAAAAAACTACTACCCGCACGTTCGTGCATCTGGATCTCTAACTAACTGGCAGAATACGTTCCATGGAATCTACGACGACATGGATCATAACTATTGGCGTTCTGGCATCAGTAATAGTCTTCGATCTAATTCTTGCGATTCTTCGTAGAAACAAACCGACTACGATTTTTGAGGCATCGTTTTGGACAGTTTTCTATATTGGGACTGCGCTCGTCTTTGGTGCCCTCTTGCCTCACTGGACCAACGAACAAGGTCAAAAAGAGTTTTTTGCGGGCTGGTTAACTGAATACGCGCTCTCGGTCGATAACATCTTTGTCTTTATTATTCTCTTGACTCACTTAAAGGTACAAAAAGAGAAGCAGCAACTAGTACTTCTGCTTGGAATCATGCTGACAATTGCAATACGAGGATTACTTATTCCACTTGGAGCAGCTCTGATTGCACGCTTTTCCAGTATCTTCTTTCTCTTCGGCGCATTTCTTATCTACACAGCCTATAAATTGGCTAAAGAAAATGAAGATGACGAGTGGAAGGAAGGCCGAGTCGTAACTTCCCTAAAAGCTAGAGGGTTAAGTATATTTACGATCGCCTTAATTGCTTTAGGTCTAACTAACTTGGTCTTTTCATTGGACTCGATACCTGCAATCTTTGGTCTAACTAAAGACCCATACATCGTTACTACGGCAAACGTCTTTGCCTTAATGGGACTGCGTCAACTCTACTTTTTGCTAGAAGGTTTATTGGCCAGATTAGTATTTCTCTCCAAGGGGCTTTCCTTTATTTTGGCTTTTATTGGCGTAAAAATGATTATGGAGGCCTTACATGGCATCGGCATTGACCAAGTTGCCGGAGTGCAAATTCCAGAGGTCAGCTTAGAGATTAGTCTTGGCGTCATTGTGGCAAGTTTGGCAATAACAACAGTGGCTAGCTTGACTGCAACCCGTAAAGATGGAACTGCAATAGTTTAAATAATGTACTTATGATTTTTTAAAGTATCACGATCGAACTCTTTGGTTCGCTCATGGATTTTTCGAATCTGAAATTCAAAAGCCTTTACTGCTGAATCAAAAGCAGCAACATCGTTAAATTCGGCTGCCTCTGACTTAAGCAATGGTCCTGATCCATGTGAAGTCAAAATAACACGGTGTGAATTCTTTCCCTGGCGAGGGTTGTTCTCATGGAGAATCTCAACTTCAACACGATCTATAACAACACTAAATCGCTCCATTTTGTTAAGTTTCTCTTCTACTATCGCTCTAAAATCTTCGGCTAAATCTACATTGCGTGTATGAATATGAATCTTCATACTTAAAAGGGTACTGCTAGTACCACCAATGTCGCTATAGCCGCTAATAAAAATGATTTTAAGAGAATAGTCAGCGCAGTTTTACGGTCAGTTGCCCTGTTGTCTGCATCACTTACTCGTGAGATATCTCCCAGCTTTCCAAAGTTGAATGTCCCAGCGAAACCAAATGCAAGGCAGAACTTGCTTCGCGACTGAACGTAGCCAACTGATGCAACGAGCAGCGGAAAGAAGATTCCTATCCGTGCTTCTCGTGGTGCATTCATTACGATGAGAGCAATCAGAGAAGTAATTGAGAAAAATAAACCAACTAAGGCAACAAACTGCCTTCGGCGAACTTCACCGCCACCAATATTGCATACCCCTGGTAGGTAGTCAGTCTCAGGCATCTTCAAACTCGTCTTCATCAACCCATGCATCTGCAGTTGTATCTTCTTGATGCTCAATCCAGGATAGAAAGGAGCCAACGGCGCGAAAAGCTAATACCGCGACAGTTACCGCCGCAAATAATCGCCGAAATGCTTTAACCATATGATAAAAATACTCGCAATTGCCAAAAATTTCTCTAGATAGCCGAGAGGGCGCTCTCGATGTCGCTCCAGATATCGTCAACATGTTCGCAGCCAACCGATAATCGAATTAACTGCTCCGGAACGGTCGCACTCTCCATAGGCCAACGTCGTCTACGTTCCCACAATGATTCAACTCCACCAAGACTTGTAGCGTGTGCAATCAGGCGCGAAGAATCACATACTTTTTGCGTTTCTTCGGCAGTTCCAGCTACTTCAAATGAAATGACAGCTCCAAAGCCTGGGTAGCGGACACGGCTGACCTTTGCATGTCCCGATAGTTTCTCCACTAAATGCTTAGCGTTTTCCTGGGCCTTATTAAATCGCAGTGGAAATGTTCGGATTCCACGAAGTGCTAACCAGGCTTCGAATGGGCCAGGAATAGATCCATTAAAACTGCGTGATTCGTGCAGACGCTTGAAGAGGGCGGGATCATTAGTAGATAGCGAGCCCATTAATACATCGCTGTGGCCCGACAAAAACTTAGTGACAGAGTGCATAACAATATCGGCGCCCATTGCCAATGGATTCTGCACAAGTGGAGTTGCAAAAGTGTTATCAACGCCTACCCCTATACCAAACTTTTTAGCTGCAGAAATAAGCGCTGGTAAATCAGCAATATCTAGACAGGGATTAGTGGGAGACTCCAGCCAGATAAGTGCTGCGCCTTTCATCGCGCCAATAACTTCATCTGTATTAACAACATCCACGAATCGAACTTCTAATCGGCCGCTTTCATGAAAAGAGTTAAGAAGGGTCATGACTCCGCTATAGCCCTGATTGGATGCAACTACTGGTGCGCCTACTGGCAATATTGAAAACACTGCACTTATGGCAGCCATCCCAGATGAAAAAGCTAATGTCTGCCCACCTTCGAGTTCACTGATGGCGGCTTCAAGTGCGTTCCATGTTTGGTTGCCATAACGGCCATAACCAATTGGGCCACCTGCGTGAAAGGTCGACGTCAAAACAACTGAAGGATTAAGCGAGGCATCCGGTGAGACCTCTGGGCGCCCAGCAGTTATTGCCGATGTTTCAATATGTCGGTCTTTACTCATGAGGTAATTGTAATAGTCGTAAGTCTTAACACTCAATTAAACTGTTCGAACAATACGATTGATAGCCTCTGAAATAATCGCTGGGCTGGTCGCAAAGTTCAGACGCACATACTGAGAACATTGAGCTCCATAGGTATGTCCAGGGTTAAATGCCACTCTTCCCTTTGCTAACAACGTATCAGCTGGATTCTCGCCTAGATTAAGAGCTTCCAAATCCAACCACGCTAGATAACTATTCTGAGGAATGTGATATCTCACCGATGGTAATTTTGCAGTTAAGAGCTCCTTAATCATTAATCGATTCTGGTCTAACTGCTTGATAACTGAGTCTAGCCAGATGCCACTATCGGCAAACGCTGATGCAGAAGCGAAAGCTCCAAGGATCGATGCACGAAAATGAACAGCAATAGGAAGCTTTTTTAACCGCTCATTGATGGCATCATTTTGCGAAACAATAATTGCGCACTTAAGCCCTGCGATATTCCATCCCTTTGACGCCGCAGTTACTGCTAGGCCAACTTCGCGCGCCGTTTCATTAAGAGACAAGAAAGGTATGAACTCACTGCCTTTGTATGTAAGTGGTGCATGTATCTCATCACTGATAACTAGAACTCCGTACTTCTTAGCCATCTCAGCCACGCGGGTAAGTTCGTCTCGGGAGTAGACTCTTCCAAGGGGATTATGCGGTGAGCACATCAAGTGAACTTTTAAACCTGATGCATAAACTTTCTCTACAGCATCCCAATCGAGTTCCCAAGGATTCTTATCAAAGCTCTCATCGCCCGTACGGGTAAATGGCACATCGATTTTCTCTAGATGAGTCTCGTTCATCCAGTTATAGAAGTTTTGATAAACCGGTGAATTAATTAAAATAGTATCGCCAGGCTTTGTAAACACTCTCAAAACTTCAACGACGGCAACTCCAACATCTGCTGCAACTCGCACTTGAGATGTATCTACGTCCCAACCCCATCGCTCTGAAGCAAACTTTGCAAAACCAGCTGGTAACTCTGGAACTAAACCCAAGTACCCTAAATCCGATTTGGAAACCATATCCAGAAGTGTCTTTTTTATTGGCTCCGAAATTGGAAAATCCATCTCAGCTACTGGCAACGGCAAGACATCTCTGTCAAAGCCACGCCATTTTTCAGAGTGGTGAGTAAGTAGTTGTGCCAGATCCGGAGCGGTTACATTGTTGTCAGTCATGGCGGACAGATTACCCTGACTTAGCCTTATTGTTAGGTTTTTATTGCCCTTGTTCAGCTGGGGTAAGACGCCGAGTAGTACTTCGCACCACTAGCGTCGTTGGCAGAACTAGCGAAGGCGCAACAACATTGGGCTTTCGTAGGCGTTCCATAATCGACCATGCCGCCATCTCTCCCATCAACTGAACTGGCTGCTCAATTGTTGTTAACTCAGAAAACTCTGCCATCTCATGACCGTCGAAACCAACTATGGAAATATCATCTGGGGTTTTTAGCCCGTGCCGGCGAAGTGCCTGCATTGCACCCATCGCCATTTCATCAGACTCGCAAAAAATCGCAGTGGGACGATTCGGTCTAGCTAATAAATCATCCATCGCTCGTGAAGCCGTGTGCATTGTAAAGTCGCCATGAACTTCACGCGAAGGAAGCCATTCAAGTCCGTTTTCGGCCAGTACTGACATGAAACCCTTGCGACGATCTTGTGGAACGCTAAAATTAAATGGGTCATCGGGTCGACCAGACATTAATCCGATTTTTTTATGTCCTTGATTAACAAGGTGTTGCGTTGCCGTACGGGCACCAGCTACATCATCGATTTTTATGCTGGCACACTCTGAATGCTCCATGCCGACCAATGCAATTGGAATTCCAAGGCTGAGCATTGAATCAAACTCTTCCTCTGTTGGCGGCAATGAGATCACGATCAAAGCATCAACACGGCCCTTAAGAAGTTGATGTTGAAATAAACGTTCGCGGCCCTTCATGGCACTGAAGTTATACAAAAGTAAATCAAGGCCGGCCTCGCGAAGGGCTTGCTCGGCGCCGTTAATTACCTGCGAGAAATACCATCTAGAAATATATGGGGCCACAACCCCAACGCTATTTGTGCGCCCATGTGAGGTATTGGGCCGAACTGGCGTTAATGGATAATCCAATTTTTCTGCCGCGGCGATAATCTTGGATCGTGTTGCATCATTGACATGCTGGAGCCCGCGCAGAGCCCGTGACACAGTTGCAGTTGAGACACCTGCCTCTTCTGCAACCTCCTTAATTCCAGCCATATTCACCTCACATAGCGTCATATCCTGCAAAAACCTGCAAATCCGAGTGCAAGAAGTGTAAAAATAGAGCATTTCTCATGCAAAAGACAATAGAGGGCGCGAGGTTGGCTAAAATTGCCGCTATGAGCCAACAAATTGAGACCCAGATCGATGTCAGCCTTACACAGCGAGATCGGACCACAGCGTTTTTTCGCATCATCCTTGCCGTACCAATGCTCATATTTGTAGCATCTTTTGCGCCATCAGATTTCAATAGCGCAAATAGCTATGCAGTGGGATTCTTTGTTCTACCAGTTGCCCTGGCAATTGTGGTGCGGCAGATTTATCCAACATATCTCTTGGCATTTAATGAAGCTTTGCTTTCGCTACAAACCCGTGTCGATGCTTATGTGTTCTTACTCACCGATGAATATCCATCGATTGAAGAAAATGAAATCGTTAGCGTTACTTTTCCAGTTGTAGATGCAAAGGCGTTGAATCGCTGGCTGCCCCTTGTTAAATGGTTACTTGCACTTCCATTGTACGTAGTGGGAGTTTTCTACATTATTTACGCCGCAGTTTTAACTCTTATCGCTTGGTTTAGCATTCTATTTACTGGAAACTATCCAGAGCGCTGTGCAGAAGGCGTAGTAGGAACTATCGCCTACTGGAACCGAGTAGTTGGTTATGCCTTGGTTCTCGTCACAGATGAGTATCCAACTTTCTCATTATAAGTTGTGGCTGTTCACTCAACACGCACAATGCGACGTGTAGTTGCTGAAGTTGCGGTTCTAGATAAGAAGTTCGCACCGCTGATCGATCGACGACCTTTATGCACAATAGGACGTTCGGAGAAAAGTGAGACTAACTTCGAATCTCTTGTTAGCTCAGTAATTTCTCAACAACTTGCAACTAAAGCGGCCGAAACTATTCATGCTCGCTTAGTTGTTGTATGCAAAGGTCAGATAACTGCACGAAAGCTCATAAAATTAGATGACCTAGCGCTGCGAGAAATCGGTATTTCAGGGGCTAAAAATCGAACAATTAAAGGCTTAGCCGGCGCAGTACTTGATAAATCTATTCCTATCGATCGAATCGATGAAATTCATGATGACCAAGAGATTTTCGATGCATTGACTTCTTTGTGGGGAATCGGGCGCTGGACAGTTGAAATGTTTATGATGTTTCAACTAGGACGGTTAGATATTTGGCCTACAGGTGATTTAGCTGTCCGACGAGGGTGGGATCTCATACACAAAAGCAAGGAAGAGACCTCAGCTAAGGATTTAGATGCCATTGGTGAAAAGCTTCATCCATATAGAAGTGTTATAGCTTGGTACTGCTACCAGGCTGTCCATGAATCTAGAGGCTTGGATTATTAGTTATCTTCTAAAATCAGCGAAACTGAATTAATACACCAACGCTCATCAGTTGGAACATCGTAGCCTTCACCTTTGAATACGTGGCCCAAGTGTGATCCACAAGCAGCACATCGAACTTCGGTACGCACGCGTGGAAACAGAGAGCGATCTTCAATTAACTCCACGGCATCATCGCTATTTGGTGCATAAAAAGATGGCCATCCGCAACCTGAGTGGAACTTTGTTTGGCTCTTAAAAAGAATGGCTGCACACGCTTTACATTTGTACACACCAATTTTATCGGTGTCGGTATATTCACCAGTAAATGGTCGTTCAGTTGCTGCATTTCGTAATACGTCATATGAGAGTGGGTCAACCGCCGCTTTCAACTCATCTTCATTTATTTTTACCGGATACTCTTTTCCACTCATGCTTTTACTCCTGAGTTTGGATATGCGATTCCAGTGCTTGAATGACAGTCATAACCTTGTGGATTCTTCTGCAAATACTTTTGGTGATAATCCTCAGCTGGGAAATACTCAATACCCTCTGCATCCAGAATCTCAGTTGTAATTTCGCCAAAACCTTCACTGGTTAAAACACCTTGATAAATGTTTCGCGATTGCACGGCCGTCACATACTGTTCTGGAGTCGTCGTAAAGAGTGCACTTCGGTATTGGGTGCCAATGTCTCCCCCTTGGCGATTCAGGGATGTTGGATCATGCATCGTCCAAAACTCTTCCACAATCTCTTGATAACTAATCTTCGATTCATCAAAAACAATTTTTACAACTTCAGCATGATCTGTTTCGCCGGTGCACACTTGTTCATATGTTGGCTGTGCCAGCGTCCCACCCATGTACCCAACACTTGTCTCAATAACTCCTGGCATAGACCAGAATCGGCGCTCAGCGCCCCAAAAACACCCTGTCGCGCAGTAGGTAGTTGAACTCATGAGCGCAATTCTTTCAGTTTCACGACTTATCTGCACCCGCTGATAGCCTTACATCCATACCTATTGAGCCCCCGTAGCTCAGGGGATAGAGCACTGCCCTCCGAAGGCGGGTGCACAGGTTCGAATCCTGTCGGGGGCACGCGCGACTTAAATCACCCTAATTCTAGAAATCTTTTCGCTTTCATCCTTGTTAATCACAGCATAAGGCGAGAGAATTACCACCTTGCGCGCGAATTGAGCGCGCAGTAACAACGGTGTTAAGCGATGATGGGCCTCCCATACAGGAGGCTAAAGGAGGCATGCACATGGATTGGCGACATCAATCGGCCTGCCGCGATGAAGATCCTGAGCTCTTCTTTCCCGTGGGAAATACTGGTCCAGCACTTACTCAAATTGAAGAGGCTAAAAAAGTCTGTCAGCGCTGCATCGTCAAGGAGCCATGCTTAGCGTGGGCACTTGAGAGCGGACAAGATGCTGGTGTGTGGGGTGGTCTATCTGAGGATGAGCGCCGTGCATTGAAGCGCCGTGCCGCACGAAATCGTGCACGTTTGATGGAGCAGCAAAACTCTTTCTAAATTACTTATAGCGGGAAGCGCAATGTAGCGACCGTTCCTGCATCAGTTGAGATTAAAGTTAACTTTCCTTTTAACTCATTTTCGGTCAGCGTTCGCACTATCTGTAATCCCAAGTTTGATGACGTCGTTAAGTTAAATCCCTCGGGCAAACCAACTCCATCATCGCTAATCTTGATCACACACTCATTGCTGTAGCGCTGCAGCTCAATTAACATATTAGTTCCTTGCTGCGCCAGTCCATGCTCAAGTGCGTTGTGCATTAACTCTGTTACGACTAAAGATAGAGGCGTTGCCAGTCTTGACTCCAAAGAGCCAAGCTGGCCCTTTCTTTCAATACTCAACTCACCCATGCGTGGACTTAACTCAAGAGCGTGGGATATTAGACTCGTTAAGACATCATCAAATGCCACTGTGTTTTCAGAACTACTTGACAGTGTTTCATGAACAAGAGCAATGGATGCAATTCTGCGCACTGCTTCATTGAGTGCTGACGATGCACCAGGATCTTCAATTCGACGCGCTTGTAATCTCAGTAACGCTGAAACTGTTTGTAAGTTGTTCTTCACGCGGTGGTGAATCTCCCTGATTGTTGCATCCTTGGTCACCAGTTCACGATCTCGTCGGCGTAGCTCAGTCACATTTTGTAACAAGACGATTGCACCAACTCGATCGCTACCTTGCAGCAAAGGAAGCACTAGCAGATCGATTGTTGCGCCTTGATTATCTATCTCCACTCGGCGCAAGGTTTTTCCATTTAAACGAGTGCGGATACCTTCTTCGTGAGCATTTGGTGAATTCTTAATTACAGCTTCAGCAATATCGCCTAACTTATTATTCTCAATCTCACTCTTCCATCCCATTCGGCTAAACGCTGATCGTGCATTGGGGCTGGCATATGAGATAACTCCATTAACATCCAAGCGAATTAATCCATCACCGACCCTGGGTAGTGGTTCAAAGAGAGAACCTGCGCCGGAGTAAGGAAATGAGCCTTGGGAAACCATTTGATACAGGTTATTAGCGATTTCTCGGTAGTTAAGCTCCAGGCTACTTGGAGATCGCATCAAATCGGCATTTCGATGTCTAGAAATTACTGCAATTACGTGTCCCTCGAAGAGGACTGGAATCGTCTCTTCTTTGATCATGATCTCGCCAAATTTTTCTGGTTCGCTGTTGTGGCCAATTTCTCCACTTGAAAGAGCTTCATCCAAAGTTGAGCGGCTCCCCCAACTAACTTCATCTCCAATAACATCATTTGCAAAAACTGTAGCTGTAGTTGTGGGACGGATATGGGCAACGGCTACATGTCCAGTTGGCCAGAGTTTTATATCTTTTCTTATGGGCACCCATAAAATTAAATCCGCAAAAGACAAGTCAGACAAGAGCTGCCAGTCAGCGACTAATTCTCGCAGGCGATGAGCTTGATCGATAGTGACCGAACTACGTCCTTGCAAAAGTGTTTCAAACTGTGGCATTACTATTTCCAGCCAGCCAGTTCGTCAGCAATCTCTTGAGTTGCAAACCACGTCAACTCTTCCTCGCCTTCATAGGCGAGAAGCGCGCACTGCACTTGTTCCCAACTTATTGGCGAATTAAGAGTGACCGTATCCGCGCTCTCGAGTTCAATCTGGTTGTAATCAATATCGATTGCAAGAACTAAGCCAGGAGATGTCTGGGATGCACGAAGTTTTAACGCTTTTTCACCAGCCGATACTGACAGTAAATACTCAAGTTCTTCTGAGTCGCACTCGTCGTTCTCTACTAGAAAATCACTCGTTGGGGCAAAGAGCTCATCTACCTGCATGCTAAGAGTTGAGATAAAGCTCTCTAGTTCGCTGTGACGAATCGCAAGATAAGTTCGCATTGACCAATACTAAGGCAGATTATCCCTTCATCTCGCTAGCAATCTTGGCTATGGACTTTCGTAGCGCAGAGCGCTCATTAACCTCTATAAATGTGGCCTTCTCCGCTTGTGCAGCAGCTGCTGCTCGTGAATCACGATTGATTACTCGAACTGCAGTTGGGCGAAGCGGCGCAGCGATGGATAAGAATCTGGCCTCTTCCTCCTGCCCTTTTCGCCCCTGAGAGCGCATATTTAAAGTGAAACTAATGCTGCTTCGAATAGAGGTCATTCCCAACAATGCAACTACTTGTTCAAGGCGGTGGACTCCCAATAGATCTGCCCGAGCAACGATCATCATTTCATCACCCTGATCACAGCTCCAGGTTGTCATGGTCGATGTCCAGCGTCGATCGGTTAATCGATTTGATAAACCAGAAATTGATCCTAAATCGATCACGATGTTATCAAAGGTTGTTGTTGCACGCTCCATATAAGAATCAATTGACAACGCCTGATCTTGCGAAATCTCTGCAACAGATAAACCTGGAGCTAAAGTGCGCCATCCAGCTTCACTCTGTACATTTCTAATCGCTAAGAGAGCTGCAATCGATGGTGCTCGAAAATTTGCATCAATTAACAGCGTTGATTTTTCAAGAACACTTAGCTCCATGGCAAGGTTGAGTGCCAAGGTTGTACAGCCTGTGCCACTTCCGGCGGAACCAACTGCTAAAACATGGGCACGTCGGCTTTGACGCGAAAGTTGTGTGTTTTGTCGAATGAGAGGAGCTCTGACAAATCCTCGGACGAGACTAACCAAATCAGTTGTAGTGGCAGGTATGGCATGGACATCGCTGTATCCACTCACCTTTTCAGGTTCACGCGCAAAGCCCACCACTGCCTTTACAGTTCGCATTACTGACTCAAGACGCACTACGGTCAGTCCAGAAAGATCGGGTGAATAAATCAAAAGTGCGGCGGCTGTATTTTCTGGAAATGTGCGAGTGTAATTTTCTAATGAATCACAATCTATCGCTCTGAAAATTACGCTCCAACCCTGGGCAAAAAGTGCCCCAGCAATAAATCCTTCTACCTCTGGATTAGAGATTGCAGTTATAACCGTTGGCAGCTCTAGGTTAGACATGTGTACGCACCACCACTAGTCGACCATGCGTTGTGGCACGCAAGAGATGCAGAACTTGAGTCTCTTCAATGGCAACAGTCAGTGATGCGTCGGTTCCGAAGTTCTTACTCTTTTCATCGAAACTCAATAAGGTAATTCCACCCAAAATCAACACTGGATCAGTGGGGATTTCGCCATTTTGAGAATCAATAACCCAGTAGATATCAACTTGCTCTCCCACCTGAATTCCAGCGGCAATATCCAAGCTTCGAATACTTAAAGGAACTGCACTTGAGACCAATAAAGCTCCACTCATGCTGACACTATTGCGGCTAATCAATTGTCCTGGTTGTAATTGTGCCGAAGCGACCATTCCGATTGGATCTTCATCGGTTGATATGTACGTCTTTGCGCTACCCCCGAGATCTACATGGCCCGGCGATATATCTCCAATAACTATCTGATGTCCGATGGCCAAATCTTTCGTTACCAACCAATAGTCATCACCTCGATTAGAAAAACTTGCAAGAAAGAACGCCGAAAGAAAGGAGGCGATAATAAGGATGATTGCTAAAGTGGTGCGAGAACGTGATGATTCTTTTTTATATGCCATGTGCTTACTAAAGGTGATGCCAAGGATAGTTTGGCACCTTATCCACACTCATACTTTAGGACGAGAAAGTTTCAACAATTTAGTTGAGGTATCCACGTAGTTTTCAGAGAAATCTAGTGGGTATGACAACTAACCCAATCTTTGATGAACTACCAAGCTTTAGCACAATTAACTTGGAACCGATTTCTAGTGATGCACAAGAAGACTGGCTCCATCCGATTTTAGAGATTTTCCGACCACGCCTAGCTCCAGCACCAGTAGCCAAGCCCAAACTATATTTAGTGCCAAGTAGCTTTAATGATGAGTTTGACCCTGATTTTGCTCCTGAACCAACGTCAGCAAGGGATTTACCTGACATAACCGAGTGGAATCTGAACTTCGCTCGAAACGTTTTGGAGATTCTTGCTGGTCGACGCCAGCCTTCACAGCTTGCGCGCGCATGTCATCACCACATTTACGCAGAGCTCTTATTGCAATCAGGGTCTATGAAAGAAGTTGGTCGAATTAGAAAATTCCATATTAGTGAACCTCTAGATGGAATTTGCGAGACAACCGTTACGGTTCGATTTGGTGATCGTTTGAGATGTCTAGTACTTCGATTTGAAGGCGTTGACAATCGCTGGCTCTGTACAGCGCTTAAACTTCTTTAAGCGGCGCCGTGACAGCGCTTGAACTTCTTGCCGGATCCGCATGGACATGGTGCATTTCGTGAAACTTCACCGGTTGTCTTAACGCCATTTTCATCGGCAGCCGTGTACTGAAGGCCTGATGTTGGCAAAGGTTTGGCCTCTAAGCCCGCACCGCTTACTTCGTTGCTGGAGCTTTCAACCGTAACTTCTATATTAAATAAGAAGCCAGCGATTTCCTCTTTAATCGCATCCATCATTGCAGCGAATAAGTCATAACCTTCACGCTGATACTCAACCAATGGATCACGTTGTGCCATCGCGCGAAGACCAATTCCTTCTTGTAAATAATCCATTTCATATAGATGCTCGCGCCATTTGCGATCTAACACTGAAAGAAGAACTTTTCTTTCAAGTTCGCGCATAACTTCTGCACCTAACGTCTCTTCGCGATGTGCATAAGCTTTTTCGCAGTCTTCGACAATTCGAGCCGTTATGTAATCAGCATCTAAAGCACTTCGTGACCCTACCTGTGCAATTAATTCATCAACACTGAAAGAGATTGGATAAATAGTCTTAATCGCACTCCAGAGTGTTTCAAAATCCCATTCCTCTGCGTAGCCATTAGATGTTGCGGCCGCGACATAGGCTTCTAGAGTTTCACGAACAAAAGTTGCTACCTGCTCTTGAATATCTTTGCCCTCAAGCACCATACGCCGTTCACCATAAACAACTTGACGCTGTCTATTCATAACATCGTCGTATTTCAATACGTTCTTTCGCATTTCAAAGTTCTGGGCTTCAACCTGGGTCTGTGCAGAACGAATTGCATTGCTAACCATCTTGGACTCAATTGGAGCATCTTCTGGAATTCCAGCTGCAGTTAAGAAACGTTCAACCATTCCAGAGTTGAAGCGACGCATTAAGTCATCTTGTAATGATAAATAGAAACGTGATTCTCCTGGATCACCTTGTCGACCAGAGCGACCACGTAACTGATTATCGATACGGCGTGATTCGTGGCGTTCGGTTCCAAGAACATACAGCCCACCGAGAGCTACTACTTCTTCATGTCCCTTAGCGACGGCTTCTTTTTGGCGCTGGATTTCATTGGGCCATGCAGCTTCATATGCTTCGGCGTTATCTACTGGAGAAATTCCGCGACGTTGAAGTTCAAAGTCGGCCATGAACTCTGGGTTTCCACCCAGCATGATGTCAGTGCCTCGACCTGCCATATTTGTAGCAACAGTTACTGCACCCTTAACGCCTGCGCGGGCGATGATCGCCGCTTCGCGTTCGTGGTGCTTAGCATTTAAGACTTCATGGGCAACACCTGATTTGCGCAGGAACGCTGATAACTCTTCAGATTTTTCAACACTGACAGTACCGACCAAGACTGGCTGACCTTTGCGATGCTTTTCAACGATATCTAACGTTACTGCAGCAAACTTTCCAACTTCGGTCTTATAGACCAAGTCAGCGGCATCGATACGTACCATTTCGCGGTTCGTTGGAATTGGTACAACTCCTAGCTTGTAAATCTGATGAAACTCTGAGGCCTCCGTCATGGCCGTACCTGTCATTCCAGATAACTTGCTGTACAGGCGGAAATAGTTCTGCAAAGTAATAGTGGCAAGAGTCTGGTTTTCATCTTTAATTTCAATGCGTTCTTTTGCCTCTAGAGCTTGGTGCAGACCTTCGCTGTAGCGACGTCCGGCCAACATGCGACCAGTGTGCTCATCAACGATAAGTAGCTCGCCATTCATGACTACGTAATCTTTATCGCGCTTGAAAAGCTCCTTTGCGCGCACTGCATTATTTAGATAACCGATCATTGGAGTATTGGCGGCCTCGTACAGATTGCCGATTTTCAATAACTCTTCGACCTTTGTTACGCCTTCTTCTAGAATTCCTACGGTCTTCTTCTTTTCATCTACTTCATAGTGAACATCGCGTTGTAATTTGCCGACATGATTTGCAAACTCTACGTACCATTTTGTTGCCTTATCGGCGGGTCCGCTGATGATCAAAGGCGTACGAGCTTCATCGATCAAAATTGAGTCAACCTCATCAACTACTGCGAAGAAATGATCACGTTGTACGCACTCTTCTAATGACCACGCCATGTTGTCGCGTAAGTAGTCAAAGCCAAATTCATTGTTAGTTCCATAAGTAATGTCTGCGGCGTAAGCTTCGCGACGCTCTACTGGCGTCATATTGGCAAGAATGACACCAACCTTTAAGCCCAAGAAACGGTGAATGCGACCCATCCATTCACTATCGCGCTCAGCTAAATAATCATTTGTCGTTACAACGTGCACTCCGCGGCCAGCTAAAGCATTCAGATATGACGGTAGCGTTGCTACCAAAGTCTTACCTTCACCTGTTCGCATTTCAGCGATATTTCCCCTGTGAAGTGCTGCTCCACCCATAATTTGAACGTCATAGTGGCGCTGACCTAATGTGCGCTTAGCCGCTTCGCGAACTACGGCATAGGCCTCTGGCATAATCGAATCGAGTGATTCACCGTTGGCATAACGAGTTTGAAATAGGCTGGTCTGTTCGCGTAGTTGGCTATCTGAGAGCGCGCTTACGCGGGCTTCTTGGGCATTTACCGCATCAGCGACCTTGCCAAGCTCACGAAGGAGTCGACCTTCACCGGCACGCATGATCTTGTCTAAAAACGCTGGCATCGCCTAAAACCTTTCGATAAACATCGAGCTTGTGGCCTCTATCGTAGAGGTTGGGCCACGCAAGCGGTAACTGAGCCAATAACGTGGCATCCAGCGGCGGTAAGGGCTCTGGCAGCCTCCCGCAGGGTAGCCCCCGTAGTTACAACATCATCTATCAGGACCAGATCGGCTCTGGGTATAACGCCGGGCTTCAGACTCATTGCTCCATCCACGTTGAGAGAACGTTGCATCGCGCGCAATCTGCTCTGATCTCTTACGGGTCGTATCAGGTGTAGAGAGTTATTCATTGGCAAAGATGTTTGTTGTGCAATGCGCTCCACTATATCGACCACAAAACTACGTCCCCTTCGCCGCTTAGACATGGAGGACGATGGGATTGGCACTAAAGAAAGATTTGATCCTGTGAAATTTGCCATCGATAAAACATGAATAATGGAATCTATGATCAGATTATCGGCAGCATGAATTCCATTCTCTTTAGCGGCTAAGAGGATCTTTCTGGCCGTTGGTGAATAAACCACTGCTGAATGAACTTTAAGTGAAGAGACGTGCGTTAAGTAATAATGCGGATGCCATTCACTTCGACAGTCAGAACAAATTGCTAAACCAATTCTATTGCAGCCAAAACATCGTGTAGGAAAGATCAACTGGCTTAGTTCTTGTGTCAGACGCATTCGAGCACGATATGCCAAAAATATTTCTACTAAAAAGCGTTGTGGAAACTATCCATGAAAATCATCAGGTACTAGCTTAATTAATCTAGAATTAATCCCTTGACCGGTATGACGAGGCAGCGTCAACACAAAGTGCGCGCCTTTGCCCGGTCTTCCCCACGCCTCTAACTCACCATTGTGTAGTCGCGCATCTTCGAGTGCGATTGAGAGACCAAGTCCGGTTCCACCTCTTGTTCGATCGCGAGATGGATCGGCACGCCAAAAACGATCAAAGACTCGAGTGAGCGCACTCTCATCAAGTCCATTTCCGAAGTCACGCACTCCAATTGCAACATCATCGTCACTGGCTACTATGCTGATTGAAATCGGCTTCTCTTCGGCGTGATCAATTGCGTTAGTGAGCAAGTTACGTAAAATGCGCTCAACTCGTCGAATATCGGCGGTCACCGTCACCGTCTCGGAGATGCAGTAAACACGCAAATCTGTTGAACGTTTCTTAGCTACCCACGCAAGATCATCAGCACATCGGTTTACCAAACTGACAATATCGAACTCCACTGGCTCAAGAACTGCAACTTCTGCATCAAAGCGGCTAATTTCAAGGAGATCTTCCAGAAGACGTTCAAATCGATCGAGCTGGGCCACCATTAACTCACTGCTTCTTGCAAGGATGGGGTCGAAACTTTCGCCAAAGGAGTTAATGACTTCCGAGGCCATTCTTAACGTAGTCAACGGAGTTCTAAGCTCATGCGAAACGTCAGAAACAAAGCGCTGCTGAACCCGGGAAAGATTTTCAAGGCGTGCAATCTGCTTTTCCAAGGACTCTGCCATTTCATTAAATGCATTGCCGAGGGTGGAGATTTCATCTTTTGACCGTACATTCATTCGCTGCCTAAAGTCACCAGCTGTAAATTGAGTTGCGATTTGTGCTGCTTCACGTACTGGCCTAACAACCTGGCGAACCACTAGCCAAGTAATAAGCGCAATGAGTAGAACAAGGAATAAGCCGGTCAGGAATAGATAGTTTTGAATCAAGACAAGAGTGGCATTTTGATTCGTTAATGAAAAGAGAATATACATCTCATACTGCCCAGCATTAGGAATGAAAACTTTTTGTCCTATTGCTAAGCCTGGAATATTATCTCCACCGATATAATTAACTCGAATGTAGTCCCACTCAATTTTCTCACTCTTTCGCACTTGAGTTCTCAACGTTTGTGGAATCGACCGTAAATCAACTGCGTTGGAAGAGATTTCGTAATTGGCCTTATGCGTATTGCCTGGGCTACGCAAGAAGATTACTTCGCGAGCATTTTCATTCGCTGTCAATGTAGTTGCAGAGCTGACCACATCATCGACGACCTTTTTGATGGCCGCGTCACTTTCGTTCTGCGCTAAAATAAATCGGTACTGCGCACTAAACATGGTCGAGCGAGCTTCGATCACAGCGGAGTCGATATTTACTTGCTTAATACCACTGGAGAGCTGTGAATTCAGAGCAGAACCTGCAATATAGATAACGACCAGCGAAAGTGCCATCGTTGAAATGACGACTTTAAAGGCAAGAGAGTTCCTGAATACCGCAATGACTCGGTTCATATTTACGAGCCGCCCATCACTCCAGCTTTGTATCCTACGCCGCGAACGGTAACCACGATTTCTGGACGCTCGGCATCATGTTCAATCTTGGATCGCAGGCGTTGCACGTGCACATTCACTAAACGGGTGTCAGTTGAGTGTCGGTATCCCCACACTTCACTCAGTAAAGCATCGCGAGAAAATACGCGCCCTGGCTCTTTAGCTAGTGCAACTAGTAGATCAAATTCAAGGCGAGTTAAGAAAATCTGCTTTCCTGCTCGTAAAACTTGATGAGCTTGTACATCGATCGCCAGATCGCCAATAGTTAATAGACCTGAGATATCAGCGTTGGTACGTCGCAAGCGAGTACGGATTCGGGCAACTAATTCAGAAGGGTGCTTGAAAGGCTTAACCATGTAATCATCGGCACCAGCTTCGAGTCCCCGAACAACATCGTATGTGTCGCCTTTGGCACTAAGCATGATGATCGGCACCATGGATTCAGCTCGAATCAATTTGCACACTTCAATGCCATCCAAACCTGGAAGCATTACATCTAGCAATACCAAATCTGGTGGATTATTTCTAAAAACTTCAAGCACTTCATCACCGCGACTTACAAGGTCGACATCAATTCCTGCTCCGGTTAAAACGATACCGAGCATTTCAGAGAGGTCTTGGTCGTCATCGACGACCATAACCAAAGTCATTAGCTACCGTGCTCCCATGAGTTCAGGTACATATCCTGTGCTGGAGTTAGAACATCGATTCGTCCACCCATGCTAATGAGCTTCAGGCTTGCAACTTCCTTATCGATATATGTTGGAACATCATGTACGCCTGGCTTTAAGTTCTTAGCTTCTTTAACTAAGTACTCAGCTGTTAAAGCTTGATCCGAGAAAGACATGTCCATAACTGAAGCAGGGTGACCCTCGGCCGCTCCAAGGTTTACAAGGCGTCCTTCTGCCAAAAGAAGCAGGCGGCGACCATCTGCAAGTACGTATTCATCGGTTTGGTGACGCATCTTTACATTCTTTGTCTTTGCATTTTGTTCTAGCCATGCAACGTCGATTTCAATATCAAAGTGTCCTGAGTTGGCCATGATTGCGCCATCCTTCATAACTGCAAAGTGCTCCTCACGAAGCACGTCGCGGTTGCCTGTCACTGTAATGAATACATCTCCAACTTTGGCAGCATCAAGCATCGGCATGACGCGGAATCCCTGCATCATTGCATCCAAAGCTTTAGTTGGATCAATCTCGGTAACAATTACATCTGCACCCATTCCCTTGGCGCGCTCTGCGACACCTTTACCGCAGTAGCCGAATCCAGCTACTACAAGAATTCTGCCTGCGAGTAGGAAGTTAGTTGAGCGAAAAACTGCATCAAGTGTTGATTGACCAGTTCCATAACGATTATCAAACATATGCTTGGTATCAGTGTCGTTCACGGCGATCATAGGGAACTGAAGTGCGCCATCCTTTGCCATCTGGTTTAAGCGAATAACTCCCGTAGTAGTCTCTTCGCAGCCGCCAGCAATATTTGGAATCAACTCTTTACGCGTTGTGTGAAGAGTATTTACTAAGTCACAACCATCATCGAAAACTTGGTGCGGTTCGATATCTAATGCAGCGTTGATGTGTACGTAGTATCCGTCGCGATCAACTGCATTACGTGCGAATACGCTGATTCCATATTCATGCACAAGCGCAGCGGCAGTATCATCCTGTGTTGACAGAGGATTGGATGCGCACAGTGCGATTTCGGCTCCACCTGCTTTTAGAACACGCATGAGGTTTGCTGTCTCAGTTGTTACGTGCATGCACGCTGAAATTCGAACACCTGCAAATGGTTGTGATTTTTCGAAGCGTTCGCGAATCTGAGCAAGAACAGGCATATTGCGCTCTGCCCACTCAATGCGCTTACGACCTTGGGATGCAAGTGAGGCATCTGCGATGTCATGGCGTGGAAGAGTTGCTGTAACTGGTACGTTCACGAAAAGCTCCTTTGAGTGAAATCCTGTAGGGGCTTAGGTTACTGCCCTCGATGGGAAAGTGAGCACTTGAAGGGGGTTCTAGCCCCTAATTAGCCCGAGAACTTCATCACGCAGAGCGCTCATTTCGCCCTGAGTCTTAGCTTCAACGTTGAGGCGCAATAGTGGCTCGGTATTTGATGGGCGAAGGTTAAACCACCAGGTATCACCATTGACGGTCAAACCATCTAAGTGATCGACCGTAACTCCAGGCCTATCGCAATAAGTTGTTTCAATGAAGGCGATGATCGCATCAGCATCATCCACCTTTGAATTAATCTCACCGCTAAGCACATATCGTTGATAAGGCTTCAGAATCTCGGACATAGTGTGATCGCTCATTCCAAGGGCTGCTATTGCATGCAAGGCTGCAAGTGCGCCTGAATCTGCGCGCCAAAACTCATCGAAATAGAAATGCCCTGAGTGTTCTCCCCCGAATATCGCCCCACTATCGGCCATCATCTTCTTTATATAGGAATGACCGACACGGCTTCGGAGTCCAACTCCCCCATTTTCTTCAATGGTTTCGAGCACTGCTCTGGATGAAATTAAGTTATAGATGACTGTCGAGCCTGGATGCTTAACTAACTCTCGATGTGCAATGAGTGCCGTCAAATCTGACGGGTTAACAGCTACACCTTTCTCATCTACCAAGAAACAGCGGTCTGCATCGCCATCGAAAGCTAATCCCAAATCTGCCTTATTCTTTTTCACTGCACGCTGAAGATCAACTAAATTAGCTGCTTCGATTGGATTAGCCTCATGGTTAGGAAAACTGCCATCTAGTTCAAAATACATAGGGATTAATTCACAGTTAAGGCGAGCAAAAATCGCTGGCGCCGTATGCCCAGCCATGCCATTGCCAGCATCAACAACAATCTTCAATGGTCGAATATTTGTTAGATCCACTAGCGAGAGTAAATGATCAACGTACTCTTCGAGCATTTCTCGATTACTTTCAACTCCAACTGAGCGAATCTCCAAAGGTGAGCCCGTGCGAACAAAGTTCTCAATTGTCAGCAGACCCGACTCTTTTCCAATCGGGCGTGCGCTACTCAAACAGAGTTTGATTCCATTGTAGGCAGCAGGATTATGACTTGCCGTGAACATTGCACCTGGCAGTCCTAACTTGCCCGACGCAAAATACAACATGTCCGTTGACGCCAGACCCATCCGTATAACGTCCATACCTTGGGAGGTAACTCCCGCTGAAAATGCATCCGCAAGTGCTGGTGAAGACGGTCGCATATCTTGACCAATTACTACTGTGCCAGGTTCGCGAACTTGTTGTAAGAATCGCGCAAACGCAAGTCCGGTTGCAAAAGTAAAATCTGGAGTGATTTCAGTGTCAACAAGCCCACGAATATCGTAGGCTTTAAAGATATGTGGAATTGAATTCATACATTATTCTCTTATGAAGGAACGGCGCGAAGGTGGCCGCGGCGACCAATCTGTGATTGTGGTGTCTCATGTGCCGACAAAGTTTCATCTACTTTCTCAGGCATTGCCACTTCTCGAACTGCATCGGCGATCGCCATTAAGTCATCGTCAGAAGGGCCATGTTCTTCACCTGACAACTCCTGTTTTATAACACTCCAACCATGTGGAACCTTAAGGCGTTCGCCATGCATGACACACAAGTCGTATGCATGCGGTTCACTAAATGTTGCGAGGGGACCAACCACTGCAGTTGATTCAGCATAAATATAAGTCAAAGTCATTGTTGCGCTAGAGCGGCAGCCCACTCGCGAGCAGCCACGACCTAACTTTGCCTTTGAGCTCATATGGAAAGATTAGTGGGAAGGAGCGCTATTTTTGGGGATTCTCAGGGATTTAGAACGCGAATGTTTGAATGAGGAATCTCAACTCTAGTTAATGAGCTTCCAGGTGTGATTGGAAAATATCCATAACCGTTAATTGAAATTACTAAGGCGCTTGCGAAAGTATCTTTGCTCGTCTGCAGAATGGTGAGTGACCTAGCCGACGCAGGGGCACGCCACGTGGCAATATCACTTCCCTTTATAGTGGCGTGAACAGTCTTTCCATTTATTAATGTGACCTCGACTTTAACTGCGATTGCGTCACCAGCGACAACTACGAGGGGCGAAAGACCGGTAATCGCAATTTTCATAGGCTCCAAGGGCTCTACCGGAGTGCTCCAGACAAAGTCTCGATGAGAGTTGGTGGTCACTGTTGATGAAACGGCCGCCACCACAGGCTGATCACTTGTGATTCGAAGCGCGAAAGAGCTTGTGGAGATCTTGGGAGCCAACGAAAGTTCGATAACTTTTCCAGCCGCTAAAGCACGCGAACTAAAGCCAACAGGAATGAAGCGCCCGTCTGACGATAGAACTTCTGCGGTAAAGCTAGCTCCACTTTCCGAAGTAGTCATAATTCGTAATGTGTGAGAACTAACCGATTTCGTCTTCCCTTTACCTCTTTGATTTGGAACCGCTGGAATAACCAAAACCTTGCGAGCGTTGGCAAATGAATTTACTACATCTCCGCCTAGTGCCTTTAGTCCGGCACCTTGCTCATCCACCATAAAAGCATTTATCCGTCCAGAACGTGGAACGACATGAACAACTAAATCTCTGTCCCCTGTCGCCAAAGTATCAAGTGAGACAACTGCATAACTCTTGGATTTCACGTTTAAGGATTTAAGAGGTTGCTTTCCTTTTTCTGAAAAGGCTTGGACATCCACAATTGCATTGCTCAGTCCGCTATTGACGACAATCAAACGCCCACGCGATGTTACGTCAGATCTTCCACCAACAAACCACTGTGTTTGTTCAGGCCCGGTACACAGAACTGCCCCTGCCCAACTGCCGCTTCGACTCTGCCAATCAACTGGAGTTACGCCTTGCGAGGTGATCACTAGCGAGTCTTTAATAACCGGATAGCGAAGGACATTGAAGGGAACGGTCTGGCTGCTTCTATTTGATAAACGTTGATACCTTGTCTTTTTAGACGACAAAGAGATTGCGGAGGAAAGTCCAGGCAACGTAGGTGGACAAACAACTGCTGGATAAGTCTCTGAATATCCCTTAGATGAAACCGTTGCGCCAAGAATTGTTGCTGCTATGAAAGAAAATAGAAGAATCCCAAGACTGATAAAAGAGTTCTTGAACTTCATGCTAACTCCTTCTCGGAGATTTCACGTTTGCGGCGACCAGCTGGGAGCGCCAAAATAACTACGACAACCCAGATAATTAAGGAGAGTGAAATCCACGCACGTCGGATAGTGCCATCATGGATTAGAGATATTTCCCCAGCCTCGGTAACGGTGAATACCGGTAGTCCCAGCTCACTTCTTACGCGTGGGAGTCGATATCCATTTTCCAAAATCTGCCACGAACGATCATAGGCTTCAGTCACAGTGACTGTGCCGGCTCCAGGAACTAAAGTCCGTGCGCCAACCTCACCGGCTTCCAAAATTTCTTGAACCCCACTGTCAGATGTGAAGACTAGCCTTCCAATTACTCCTGTAACTCTCCAGACAACACCTGCAGATGTTGCCGATGCTCGAGTAAATCCCCCAAGACCATCAATAGTTTGAATAACAGTTGGATCAAAAGGTGTCTTAACAAATACATATTTGATTCCATAGCTTGCTAATACTTTACTACTCGTAATTCCAGTTCCATCGATAAGTGTTTGCGCAGCTGCCACGAGTTCTGGAATCTGGCGAGGCGCGACATCAGGTTCACCAAGTTCAATGTCGGCTCCTCGTGAAATGTAATACTGAACCGCCTTCGTACCTTCACTTCCGACTTCGCGCAAAACTAAAATCTTAGTTTCATTCTCGACGCTCAAGAAGGCTGGCATCACTGTAGGGCTATTGCTTTGTACTGGAGAGTTTGCTCCGGCACTTATTGACCAACCCAAAGTCACAATCGTATACAACGCAGTAAGGAGAAGAAGTAGCGCTGCCAAAATATGCCGAAAATTGATATTACTTGCAATAAGAACTTCGCGAAGTCGATCCAAAATAACTACACCAGCAGTTGCTGCAGCAATGGTTGCGCCAACAAGAAAGCTTCCAACCCAAACCCGCGAACTCGCAGAGTTTCCATGTGCAGAGATTGAAAATGCCGAGAAGAAGACTGCTCCTGTTAGGAAGCCAATTCCATATTGGGCAATTGTTCGGGCTGAACTAGATGAAAATAGTGAGACGAGCAAAATCAAGAGGACTGGGCTAACTAACCACCAGGGCATAGCTCCGATTCCCCCAGGGTTGGCTAGCAGTACAAGGTTGGTGTCTCCGCCTGCCGTACTTATCCCGGGCTCTGCTAATAACCTAGAAGGATAAATAAATGCCTCAAGTGAGTAGGGCGCAGTTAATAGCAATGGAAGAAAGACAACAGTTAAACGCTTATAGAGACGCCCAAGAAAGAGCGGTTTGTTTGGCTCGGTGCGAAAGCTTAGATAATCAATAAGAATTGCGATCGCTGCAGCCGAAAAGGCAATAATAAAGCTGACTAAAGTGAAGGAGTAGAGAACTGCAAAGAGCATCGAGAGACCGAAAATCCTGCGCCAACTGTGGAGTTCAATTAATTTCCAATGCCTTAGAAGTAGCGGAATCTGGGGTCCAATTATTAGGACTGCCAAAGTTCCCAAACGTCCCGAGTTAATTGCCGCTATAGCCACTGGCGAAATCGCATATAAGAAGCTTGCCGGCACGCTAATCCAATAATTTGTCGTGAAATGTTTAAAGAGGTTAAGAATTGACCACATCATTAATAGTGGTGCAACTAGGAAGAGCAAAGTTATAAGAAGGCCGGCTTTGCCAAGAAGAACAGTTGCTGCAATCGCCAAAAGGGCAATCCATGGCGGTGATGCATTAGAGCTGCCCATGCCGACTTGGTGCCATGATTCAAAATAGGTATGCCACAAGTCATGTGTGCCGCTCGGAGAAGCCGGTAACGCTCCCCCGATTAAAGATCCCAATCTATTTCGGGATGCAACCAGAGTGAATATCGCGAGCACTACAAAACCTAATACTGCCGGCTTACGTAAAACTCCAAACCATTGGAGATTCTTCGTGGGTACAAGCAAATCATCATCTTCATTCGAGTCCACAATTGATCCCGAAGCTCCATCGCTACTTGGAAGCAAGAAAACTTTGACTTTCTCAACCATCGCAGTAACGCCTAAACGAAGTTGGGACCAACGCGGCGGAATAAAGGCTGCAATAATCCGTGATGAAACAAAGCGCTTTGCCTTTCGTGCTCTGCGTGCCTTAAATATAAGGTTGGGTCTAATTATAAATGAGGCTACGGCGATTAATTCATCGCTGGCATATCCTGGAAGTTTTGCTAGTAAATAACCTATAGAACGAAGCATTGCCGAACTCAGGAGCTGCAGGCTTAGCCAGGGCAACATCCACCACGACGAGTTTGCGAGTAAAACATAAGCAGCGTTGCGACGGTCAAGCAATAAGGGGCGATGTAAGAAAGCTCCTGCAACATCTACTATGCGTCTTTCTGTGGCCGATGCCTGTGCATGAAAGGCAACGGCATTCGTTACAGCTAGTACTGAGTGGCCCGCTACTCGAGCCCGCCAACCAAAATCTACATCATCACGAAACAGGCCAAGATTTAAATCAAAGCCACCAATCTCTTCAAAAATATCTCTACGAATAAGTGCGCCTGCAGTACTAACTGAGAGAACTTCATGAATACCATCGTGTTGACCTTGATCGTATTCAAGTGGTTCTAAGCCGGTCCATCGCGCACCATTTCCAGCAATACTTATTCCTGCTTCAAGCAAATGTGTGCGGTCGTGCCATCCAAGAAGTTTTGGTCCAACCATTGCAACCTGTGGACGTTCTTGAATTGATTCAAGTAAATACTCTAAGGCAGTCGAAGCAGGTGCGCAGTCATCGTGAATAAGCCAAATCCACTCGCTCTTTTCTTCGCTGTTAGGTTTCATCGAATCAACAGCTAAGGAGATGGCTTCACCAAAACCACAATTGCGCTCTGCATTAATAATTTGAATTCGTGCAGATTTTAAAAGTTGTTTTGATGCATCTTTGGAAGCGGTATCGACTGCAATTAGTTGATCGATAGGTCGCGTTTGTGATGCCAACGCTGCAACAGTTTCGGGTAACCACAATGCACCGTCATGAGTAACGATGATCGCGGTAACGCGATATGAATCTAATGCCGCTTGTGCAGCCATAGTTCTAACCCGCTTAAGGTTGCAGTATTAGGCAGTGCGACGCTTTAGGCGACGTCGTTCGCGCTCTGATAATCCGCCCCAAATTCCAAAACGTTCGTCATGTGCAAGGGCGTACTCCAAACATTCAGAGCGAACATCACATGAAAGGCAGACACGCTTTGCTTCGCGTGTTGAGCCGCCTTTTTCTGGGAAAAATGCTTCTGGATCGGTTTGAGCGCATAAGGAGCGCTCCTGCCAAGAGAGTTCTACGTTCTCTCCATTAGCTAGTGTGATTTTGGGGCCAGTCGTGGGGGTCGGGAAGTTCGTGGCTTCAGGTCGGATCGGCATACCGATTCTCCTTAGGAGCTTTGTGTCTCGTCCCTCATGGAAAAGACTTACTTAAGAGTGAATTACACGCGTGTAAGTCCAATATGTCAAGTTAAATGAGTGCTGACTTAGGGCCAATTTTGAGATAAATCACTCTGGAATGGAGAGAATCTCATCCTTTGTGACAAAGGCGGCCCTTATTGTTGAATTTTCTGCAATAACTGCACCAGTTGTGATGAAAGAATCACTGACAACTGCACCAGCTCCTACGTGCACCCCTTTTTCAACGATTGATCCAGAAATATGTGCACCAGCGCCAACAACAGCACCAGCGCCAATGCATGAGCCCAGATCAATGACTGCAGTGGGATCCACTGTGGCTGCACTCATGATGAGCTTCTCATTTGTATGTGACGCGACATCAGCCAGGGTCAGCGCACTGGAATCTGCAAGGCCCTTTACAAGGTCAGTAGAGCCTTTGAGTAAGGCTTTTGGGGTGCCGATATCTAACCAATATGAATCATCAATAAAACCAAATAATCTTCCATGATTAGAAATTAACTGTGGGAAAACTTCACGCTCAACACTAATAACTGTTTCTCGCGGAATAGATGTAACTATCTCAGGGCTAAAGATGTAACACCCGGCATTAATCGTATTAGTGACCGGATTCTCCATTTTTTCTAAAAAGGCAATCACACGCCCGTCTGAATCCGTCGGAACGCATCCATAGGCACGTGCATCATCAACTGATGTTAAATGTAGAGTTACGTCAGCTTTATTTTCTTGGTGCTGACGAATCTGCTCGCTTAAATTATGTGAACTTAAAACATCACCATTGAAAACGACAATTGGCTCATTTGTATCTAGAAATCGTGCCGCGTTAGCAATCGCCCCACCTGTGCCAAGAGGTTCTTTTTCGACGGCGTATATTAATTTCATCCCCCATTTAGAACCATCACCGAAATAGGGTATGAAAAGTTCAGATAGATATGACGTTGCAAGAACAACAGTGGTGATTCCTGCCTTTCGCGCCATTGCTAGTTGATGTTCTGTAACTGGCAATCCCGCAACCGTGAGCATTGGTTTTGGTGTGTTTTTTGTTAGTGGCATTAAGCGCGTTCCAAAGCCGCCAACTAGAAGAATTCCAACTGCCATTGTTAAGCCTTTAAGCGTAAAACAGCGCTTTTTATGCGCTCATCAGTGGCGGTCATGGCAATGCGAATATGGTTCGCACCTTTTTCACCATAAAAACTACCCGGAGTCGCCAGAATTCCTCGATGAGCTAACCATTCAACGCTCACCCACGCATCTTCATCACGTGTACACCAGATGTACAGACCTGAATTACTAAATTCAACTCGGAAGCCGACTGCTTCAAGTGCAGGGCGCAATAAATCTCTGCGTCCGTTATATCGCGTGCGTTGCTGGATGACATGTTCGTTATCAGCTAAAGCAACCGTCATTGCTTTTTGAACTGGAAGAGGGACGATCATTCCAGCATGTTTTCTGAATTCTCGAATTCGTGAAATTAATTGTGAGTCACCTATCATGAAGGCGGCTCGATAGCCTGCCATTGATGATCGCTTAGATAGTGAGTGCACAGCTAATATGTTTGAGTTGTCGCCATTTGTCTGTGATAACACAGAAAAAGATTTAGCGGTGTGATCGAAGTCCAAGTAACACTCATCGGAAACCAAAGTGGCACCAGAGTTGCGAGACCATTGGATACACGCATTTACCTCATCAACAGTATGCACTCGCCCAGTTGGATTCGACGGTGAGTTAAGCCAGGCAAGATCTGCAATTGGCCATTGATTGGCATCGATACCAACCGGAATCGACTCTGCCTGCCCAATCAAGGCTCCTACATGATAAGTGGGGTAAGCAATCTCTGGAATCAAAACTTTTTTCGCTTCAAGAATAGTTGGAAGCCAGGCCACTAATTCTTTGGAACCAATTAAAGGCAATACATCAAAATCTCCAGTAGCACCAAGTCGCTCATGTGCCCACTGCGTAATTGCCGCGCGAAGTTCTGGAGTCCCAGCAGTTAGTGGATAGCTTGGTGAATTTGATGCTTCGCGAAAAGCAGTTTGAATAAACTCTGGCGTTGAATCAACTGGAGTACCTTGAGATAAATCTATGATTCCATCTGGATGCGAGCGCGCAATGTCACCAAAAGGAGCTAATGCATCCCATGGAAAATCCGGGAGCGGTGCGCGCAAGAAGTCTTACTCGCTCTTGGGGGGAAGGGTGCTAATAAAGGTATGGTCCGTATTTGTTGGACCCATCTTGGCAGCCCCGCCCGGAGAACCGATTTCAACAAAGAACTCAGTATTGACTTTGCCAAACTCAACCCATTGAGCCGGTACGTCATCCTCATAGTAAATAGCCTCTACTGGGCACACTGGTTCGCACGCACCACAGTCGACACATTCATCGGGCTGGATGTACAGCATGCGCGCGCCTTCATAAATACAGTCCACGGGACACTCTGCGATGCATGACTTATCTTTCACATCAACACATGGCTCTGCAATTATGTACGTCAAGGGCATGCCTCCACACTCATTGGAATGGGATGATTCTAATCGCATGGCGGCACTGCGCGCGATATTGGAGCAAAGGTTTATCGTTGAGCCATGTCACACGATCTCACGACTCAGTTTGAGGCCTTGCTTGGCCAACGTGTGACCATCCGTTTACACGATGAGGGTTCGGGCTTTCGAGACATCGTGGGGGTTCTAGAGAGCGCTCACTCCCTACGAAACCGACATGGCCAATTAATCGAGTTCTCACACAGTGAGATTTTTATCTGGCGCCGAGTAATCGCGAAAGCTTAAGGCGGACAATCAGACGGGAAGAAGGACTGCTAGCACCAATGCTAAAACGCCTAAGTTTAGGAGCGAGATTCCTATAGGAGTTCCTTCAATTAAGAACTCTTGACCCAAGCCCGGAAAACCTGCACGCACAATGACAAAGATCCATGCCAAAGCTGCAACCGTTCTGTAGGTGCGACCTCCCCACTTGCGCCCAATGCTCCATATTCCTGCAACGGTTGAAATTAAACTCAGGATTAATCCACATGGTGCAAGTGATGAATGGAGAAGGACCGAGCCAAGACCAAGAGCTGCGCCAAAAACTATTGAATATAGATATTTCACTTAAAGTTGTATTCCCGAAGTTAAATCGCTTTCGCGTCCATGTTCATCAAAGGGGGCGCTCTTCTGTCCCTTTACGAGTGTGTAGTACTCGTGTCCCCATACTTGCAGACCCAGATTATTTGAAAGTGCAAAGAAAGGTCCGTCTAATGCAATCTGCGTTTCATGGGCTTTCATCGCTAACATTTTCTTATCTACGTAATCATTGCCATCAATCAATGTCGTCACAAATGAATCATCTTTAGCAAATGGAATATCATCCACATTGTCTGTACCAAAGAAATCTGAACCAATCTCTTTCATTGCTGCGATTCCGCTTGCAATAACCGACTTTGGCATCGTGTTCCAATATATTTTTTCTATCTGCCAGGTTGAAAGTTCGCTGGCTCTCATGGCTACGCGGTGTGCTTGGATATGATCTGGATGTCCATAACCACCGATTTCATCATATGTAATCAGAATATGCGGTCTGACTTCTTCGATAATTTCAACTAGTAACGCAGCGGCTTGGTCAACGTCTGCTTGCCAAAAAACATCTGGGCGCTCATTAGCTGGCATACCCATCATGCCGCTGTCACGGTAGTTAGCTAAAAATCTATGGTCCTTAACGCCAAGAGCCTTCATCGCAGCTTCGAGTTCAATCTCACGGTGTGCACCGAGTTGATCACCCTGCTCGCTAGCTAAATGAGATAACCCTGGTACAAGAATTTCGCCTTCTTCACCGCGCGTACAGGTCACCAGCGTGACGCTGGCACCACGATCGGCATAGAGCGCCATCGTGGCACCGTTATTTATCGTCTCATCATCGGGATGGGCATGAACAAGAAGTATCCGATAACCAGCATATGAATCATGCATTAATGCGCTCCTAAATGTGGATCGATATTTTCTAACCAGGCAACTATTCCACCACTTACATGTCTAACTCTGCTGTGACCTGCAGCCTTAAGGATATCTAAAGCCGTGGCCGAACGTATTCCCACTTTGCAATAAAGGATAATCTCTTTGTCCTTAGGTACAGCTGCCAATGCACTTCCATCCAGAAAACCACCCAAGGGCATCAACATTGAACCTGGGATGTGCATCATGTCGAACTCATATGGCTCTCGAACATCCACAAGTAAATAATCCTGACTTCGTTCTAACAACTCCCTGAGTTCAAATACAGAAAGCTCATTGTCTATGGCCGTGGCACAAAAACTCGCATAATCATCGAGTAAACCAAATTGAGTTGGATTTTCTCCGCACAGCACGCATAGTGGATCCTTATTTATGTGGATCTTCTCAAAACTCATTTCTAGCGCGTTATAGATCATCAATGTACCAATCAGCGGGCTTCCAACGCCGGTAATAATTTTTATCGCTTCAGTTGCCTGGATAGCGCCAATTGATGCACACAGAACGCCTAGAACTCCCGCCTCTGCACAATTAGCAACGTTTACTGCAGGCTGCGGATGTAGACATCTATAACAAGGACCGTAGTCAGCCCAAAAAACACTCGCCTGTCCGTCGAAGCGGTAAATGGAACCCCAGATACATGGTTTACCCAAAAGTACTGCAGCATCATTAACTAAATACCGTGTAGCAAAATTGTCGCTTCCATCTATTATTAAATCGTACTGACTAAGAATCTCTATAGCATTGAGAGTACTTAACTCAACATCATGCACCACAACATTGATAAATGGATTGATCTCAAGAATGCTTGCGCGGGCGCTATAGGCTTTGCTCTTACCAACATCGTTTTGGCCATGGATTATTTGACGTTGAAGATTAGTCTCGTCCACTACGTCAAAATCAACGACACCCAAAGTGCCTACTCCGGCTGCTGCTAAATACATTAAAACTGGTGAGCCTAATCCGCCAGCACCTATACATAAGACTTTGGATTTCTTGAGTCGCTCCTGTCCGATCTTTGAAATATCAGGCAGCGCTAAATGGCGGCTATAGCGACGCATCTCATCGGCGCTAAGCACGGAGCCGATTTGTATAAGTGGAGGGATTTCCATAGAAGTGTGATTCTGCCGTACGATTCCCCCAATGACTACCGCGGACACTTCAAATAAGGCACGTCTACCTCGCGATGAGCGTCGCGCGCTTCTTCTATCGGCTGCCTTGGAAGTCTTTACGGTCGCTGGATACCATTCGGCCGCAATGGATGAAATTGCCGATCGCGCAAATGTGAGCAAGCCAGTTCTCTATCAGCATTTTCCATCAAAGCTAGAACTTTATTTAGCTGTTCTAGATTTACATATTGACTCGCTGGTGTTTGAGATTCAAAAAGCTATTGCATCAACGCCAGATAATGCAAACCGCGTTCATGCAACAGTTGATGCCTATTTTGCTTTCATTGAAAAAGAGGGTGAAGCTTTTAGATTGTTATTTGAAAGTGATATGAGTGTCGAACCATCTGTACGCGAACGTCTAAATCGAATGACATATGACTGTGCAGCTGCAGCAAGTGCAGTGATTTCGATAGATACCGGACTTCCAAAAGAGGCTTCCATGTTGCTCGGTGTTGGCATGATTGGATATGCACAAGTAACGGCACGCCATTGGCTTGATCGAGATAGCACTTTGACTCGTGAACAAGCAGTAGAACTCGTTAATAACCTGATGTGGAGAGGTATTTCTGGTTTCCCACGCAATTAAAGGCCGATAGGATTAGCTCCATGAGTACAAAGAAAATCGACTCCGCTGTAAAATCAGAGGTCCGAATTGCCGTCACACGAGTGGCATCTGACCTCTTTTTTGAGAGCGCCCAAAGCGCCGCTGACATTAAGAGCGCCGTAGCCGATGCACTTGCATCAGGTAAACCCTTAATACTGACCGATGTTCGTGGTCACGAGATTATTGTTCCGGCAGACAAAATCGGCTACGTCGAGGTCGGCGATGCCGCATCTCGTCGCGTCGGTTTCGGCGCTGCATAAAGTGGCACCTACTTTCGCCGAACTTCCTCTTCGTCCAGAAACGATTGAAGCTCTCCACGCCCATGGATTTATTGCACCGTTTGCGATTCAGGAGATGGTGCTTCCAATTGCCCTCAGTGATGGCGATGTCATTGGTCAAGCAAAAACTGGAACTGGAAAAACATTAGCTTTTGGAATTCCGTTGATTGAACGTGTTATTGCACCAAATGATGCTGAGTGGGCAGAGTTTGCTAACAAGGGGTTGCCACAAGTACTAGTAGTTGTTCCAACTCGTGAACTTTGTACTCAGGTCACACGCGATATCGAAGAGTTAGCTGCAAACCGCGGCATTAGAACTTTGGCTGTCTACGGCGGTCGTGCTTTTGAGCCACAAATTGAGGCACTTCAGGCCGGTATTGAAATTGTTGTTGGAACCCCTGGACGTCTTCTAGATCTATCGCGACAAGGCCAACTTAAACTTAAAGAAGTTTCTCGCCTGGTGCTAGATGAAGCCGATGAGATGTTGGATCTTGGATTCTTGCCAGATGTTGAAAAGATCTTGGCAAATACTCCGAATAGAAAACAGACAATGCTTTTTTCAGCAACGATGCCTGGCGATATTATTGCCCTTGCTCGTCGCTTCATGAATCAACCAATACATATTCGTACTCAAGACAGTGAAGACGAAGGCGCAGTGGTAACACGAATTAAGCAGCACGTCTTGCGCGCACATGCCATGGACAAGATTGAGATGCTGGCACGAATTCTTCAAGCCGATGGTCGCGGACCCACTATTGTCTTTTGTCGCACTAAACGTACGTGTCAAAAGACTGCCGATGATCTGCTTGAGCGTGGTTTTCGCGCAGCGACTATCCATGGCGATTTAGGTCAAGGTGCTCGTGAAAAGGCTTTAGGTGATTTCAAAGCAGGTAAGTCAGATGTACTTGTAGCAACCGATGTTGCTGCCCGTGGAATCGATATCGAGGGCATTACTCACGTTATTAACTATCAATGTCCTGAAGATGAGAAAACCTATGTACACCGCATTGGACGTACTGCACGCGCAGGCGCCGATGGCATTGCAGTAACTTTTGTTGACTGGGACGAACTAGCTAGATGGAAGATGATTAATCAAACTTTAGATTTAGGTTTAGCTGAGCCGGAAGAGACATATTCATCTTCACCACATCTCTATGAAGTTCTCGATATTCCAACTGGTTCTACTGGTCGCATGATTAAGGCAAAACCTGTTGTACGGGTTGAAAGTAAAGCTCCTACTAAGAGTGCACAAACTAAACACGCAACTGCAAAAGTATCTGCACCACGAGAGAAAACTGAGAGAACGCGAACTCGTACAAGGAAATCCAAAGAGAGCTAAGCGGCAACAAAGACTCTGATTGCATCAACTAGCATTTGAACGGCAATTGCAGCAAGTAATAAACCTGCAATTCGGGCAACTAAAGTAACGCCAGACTCTTTAATTACTTTCAAAATCGATGTCGATGCCATAAGAGCGCCGGCAATAGCTAAATGGACGGCGATAATTGCGCACACAAGTCCAATAACCATTGTGGCGCTGTCGGCTTGTTGGACAAAGATCATTGTTGCAACGATGGCTCCTGGACCAGCCAATAAAGGAGTTCCGAGAGGAACGAGAGCGATATTTGAATCTGCACTCTCATTACTGCCACTTCCCTTGCCGCCGGTGAGCAAGTCAAGAGAGATCAGAAGAAGTAATAACGCACCAGCAGCCTGAAGAGCGGCCATCGAGACATTTAAATAACTCAGAATAAATCGACCAAATAATGCAAAAAGGGTAATAACAAAAAATGAGACTGAAGCAGCTTTTATCGCAAGAATGCGACGCTCACGTGGCAGCTTATGTGCAACAAGGGCTAAGAATATTGGCGTAGCACCTGGTGGATCCATAATCACAAAGAGCGTCACGAAAGATTGAATCGCAAAAGTGAGGGCACTAATTTGAACCACTTTCATGCTCGAACCACCCTTCGCTCACTAGATTGTGCTTCAAGTTTTTCCCATTGATCAGGGCTTGTTCCATACTCACCCAATGAATTTAGTTTACCGCTTCCGTGATAATCGCTTGCACCAGTTATTACTAAATCAAGCTCTTCGGCGATAGCTCTTAACATCGCTCTTTCTTCAGGGTTTTGATCTCGATGGTCAACTTCAATGCCATTTAATCCTGCATCTACTAGTCCCCTGAAATCCGACGCAGCCAGAATTTGGCCGCGCAGCGATGCAAATGGATGAGCAATCACTGCTACTCCTCCTGCATTTCTTATCATTCGAATTGCATCTTCTGGGGTCGGGGCGGCATGTGAAACATAGAACTCTGAATCATTATTGAGCATGCCCTGAAATGCTTCATCCCGAGATTTAATAACTCCTTTGTTAACCAAAGCATCGGCAAGATGAGGGCGACCTAACGTTGCCCCAGTTGGAAGAGCGTTGTAAACATCCTCCATTGAAATATCGATTCCGGCTGCCCGCATCTTTTCGATCATTGTTCGCATTCGAGGCAGACGACCATCTCGCGTTTCTTCAAGCATGTTCTGCATCTCTATGTGCTGGCCATCAAAGAGCAAACCCAACATATGCACACTGATACCGTCGTGCGTTAAACAAGAAATCTCACTACCTAGCGCCAGCGCAAGATCTCCCCGCAAGCTTTCGATGGCCTGTAACCAGCCTGAAGTCGTATCGTGATCGGTGATTCCAATAACGCTCATACCTAATGAAATCGCCTTATTGACGAGTTCACGAGGCGAGTCAGTGCCATCGCTTTTGTTGGTGTGTGTATGTAAATCAATCACGGCGTAATCTCCACGTGACTAGCACGAGTGCGAGTAACTACGAGGACGCAACCAATCAATATCAGCGCGATTCCCGGAAGAATTCCAAGAGGTGGTTTCTGCCCAATCCACCAGATTGCAAGTATCGAACTAACTGGAACTTCAAAAAAAATAATCAAAGAAACGATTGCAGGTGAAACACGCTTAAGGGCAGAATTAAACATTGTGTGACCGAGAATCTGTGCTCCTAAAATAAGTCCCAACAGAATCCACCATTCGCGCGCAGAGAAATTTAAGAGCGGCACGCCTGAAATCACAGCTACAGGTAGCACAGTCATTGCGCACACGAAATAACAAATAGATGTGTATGTAGTTGTCTCTAAAGTCCTCTGCGCTCTTGAACCTGCCATCATGTACATCGCAGCTAATGCTGCAGAAAGAAGAGCGGCAATATCTCCCAAAAAGGATTTAAAAGAGATATGAAGGTCCACACCAGAAATAAGCAGTACTCCTGAAAAACTCACGATCATGCCAAGCCAGGCAGAGGATGGGATATGACCACCACTTAACTTCACAAAGAGTGCGGCAAAGATAGGTTGCAAGGCGACTAAAGCTGTTCCGGCTGCAACGGTTGTCCAGCGCATTGCGATAAAGAAGCCAATGAAATGGATTGCCAGAACAACTCCTGCGGCGATCGCCCATTTAACTCCATCGCGATGGGCTCTATGCCGCAGTGCAAAAGGAAGGGTTAATATCGCCCCACCTAAATTTCGCCAGAAGATCAAAGTTGTTATTGGCATAGCGCTCATTGCAATGAGAGGGCCAGATGTACCAATTCCAATGATTCCAAGACCTAAGCGAATCAAGTCAGGACGGGCAGGTATCGCCGTATGACTATCGCGGTTGTGGTGCCCGCTGTGCAATTGTTCACCTGCATTCATGAGGTAAAGGTACCCTTAACCCATGAGCGGCAATCTCTTAAACCGAGTATTTCTTGCCCGTCTTGCAGGTACCGCGGTCTTTGACCCAAATGGTGATCCGGTAGGAAAGGTGCGAGATGCTGTGGCGACCCTGCGCACTAACAATTTACCTCCTCGCATCCTTGGTTTAGTCGTAGAAGTTCCACTTCGGCGTCGAGTTTTTGTGCCAATCACTCGAGTGACATCGATTGAAAGTGGCGCAGTAGTCATCACTGGTTTATTGAATATGCGACGCTACGAAACTCGCCCCGGAGAAGTTTTGGTTCTCGGCGACATGTTAGACCGCTCAATTACACATATCGCATCCAATGAGCGTGTAATCGTTGAAGACATGGGCATGGAACAAAATCGCACTGGCGATTGGTTGATTAATCGAGTTCACATCATGCGCCCTGGTCGAGGACTTCGCCGTAAAGGAGCAACATCTACGGTTGCATGGGAAGAAGTAGTTGGCTTTGCACATACCGAACAAAACCAAGGTGTAACTAATCTTCTTTCAACTCTTGCAAACTTACGTGCAGCTGATTTAGCAACAGTGCTTCAGGATTTGCCAGAAAAGCGCCGTGTTGAAATTGCAGGAGCTTTAGATGATGAACGGCTTGCAGATGTTTTGGAAGAGATGGATGAAGACGATCGTGTTTTACTCCTTGCCGCACTTGAAGGTGAACGCGCCGCCGATGTTCTGGGTGAAATGGATCCAGATGATGCCGCTGACTTGTTACGAGAAATCGGACAGGAGCGCGCCGAAGCACTATTGGAGTTAATGGAGCCTGAGGACGCAGAGGATGTCTTGCGCTTAATGAACTATGAAGATTATTCAGCCGGTGGAATGATGACAACCGAACCAATTGTTATGAGCGCGGATTATTCAGTTGCCGATGCCCTGGCTGCAGTTAGACAAAAAGAGATTTCACCGGCTCTTGCTTCTCAAATTTTTATCTGTCGTCAGCCACTAGAAACGCCAACTGGTCGCTTCATTGGAACTGTCCACTATCAGCGATTGTTGCGTGAGCCGCCTTCAACTTTACTTGGCTCCATTGTTGACACTGATTCAAAAGGCGTGAAACCAGATGCATCTCTGCATGAAGTTTCTTCGCACCTAGCCAGTTACAACATGCTTTCACTTCCTGTAATCGATGCAAATGAGCGCCTGCTAGGCGCAATTACAGTCGATGACGTTTTGGATCACTTGCTGCCAGATAACTGGCGTCATGATCACCGCGAGAAATCGCCTGTTGCGTACAAGGAGGTGTAGTGATGGCTCGTCCATTTGGTTTAGATACACCGCGTGAGGCCAGGCGCTCACTTCGCCCTAACTTTGATCCTGAGACTTTTGGACGAATGTCTGAAAGTTTTGCGCGCTTCTTAGGAACTGCGCGCTTCTTAGTTTATATGACTGTCTTTGTTCTCTCATGGGTTGCATGGAACACGCTGGCTCCTCGTGATCTGCGCTTTGATGATTATCCATTTATTTTCTTAACTCTCATACTCTCACTTCAGGCATCCTATGCCGCGCCATTAATTTTGCTTGCACAAAATCGTCAGGCCGACAGAGATCGAATTCAACTCAATGAAGATCGTGCCAGAAACGAACGTAGCATCGCCGATGCTGATTACTTAACGCGTGAAATAGCAGCGCTTCGAATCTCACTTGGTGACGTTGCAACTCGAGACTTTGTACGAAGCGAACTTTCAGATATTGCTAAAGAGGTTATTTCCGAGTTACGTAGCAATCCCCAAGCGGACTCCAAGTAGAGATTTACTGCGCTTCATTAGCTTTTCAGTGATTTCTGTTAGTGCACGTGCACTTGCAGATTCTGGAGCTGCAATAACTACTGGGATGCCTTGGTCACCGCCCATACGAAGATCGACACTAAATGGAATTTTCCCAAGAAGAGGGACATCGATACCAACTAATGTTGACAAACGTCGCGCAGTTTCTTCACCGCCACCATCTCCAAATAGAGAGATCTTTTGCCCTGTTGATTCATCGGTGTATTCAGACATATTTTCAACCACGCCAATAACTTTCTGATGAATCTGATGTGCAATCCGACCAGCTCGCTCAGCAACTTCGGCCGCGGCTATTTGAGGTGTTGTCACAACTAAAATTTCAGACGTTGGAATCAATTGTCCGAGTGAGATAGCAAGGTCTCCTGTGCCGGGCGGCAGATCAATGAGTAATAGGTCTAAATCCCCCCAATACGCATCAGATAAGAGCTGCTCAAGAACTCTATGCAAAAGTGGGCCACGATAGGCCACGGCATCGCTGCGCTCTGGCTTAAACATCTCCATGGAAACAGTTTTTACACCGTAAGACTCAAGGGGAATAAACATTTGGTCAATGGCCGTTGGTCGTTGACCCATAAGACCCATAAGACGTGGAATCGAGTGTCCATATACATCAGCGTCCAAGATACCTACGCGCAGACCTTTTGCCGCAGCAGCGACTGCAAGATTAACTGTTAGCGATGACTTGCCAACGCCGCCTTTGCCCGATGCGATGCCAATGACTCTAGTCAAAGAATCTGGCTGAGCAAATGGAATAAATTTCTCGCGACCATTGCGCATTATCTTTTTAACATTATCGCGCTGTTCTTGATTCATCACACCAAATGCAAGCTGTACCGATTTAACTCCTTCGACTTTTGCAAGTGTATTTGTAATATCTGCGCGTAAACGATCTTGCATGGGGCAGCCCGAGATAGTAAGAAGTAAACGAACGGATACATCACCATTTGTTTCTGACAAATCTTCAACCATGCCAAGATCGGTTATTGATCTATGCAGTTCAGGATCTTGGACCGTAGTAAGCGCATCGGCTAATTCATCAATGAGACTCATATTAAATCAGGATCGATTCGCGCTTCTGGACGCTTGGGTTTTGCCACAGGTTGTTCCTCCATAAGATCAGCTAACTGCTTCTTTACAAAAGTTTTAGGATGCAAATCCTTCGGTTGAAGGTTTTCGAAACCTGGCCCTAAGTTCTCTTTTAGTTCAGCGGTAGCAACTTGCGATAAATCACGAATCTTCTTTACCCATTTTGCTGCTTCTACAGCCACCTTAGGCAGACGTTCTGGCCCAACCAGCAACATGGCTAAGAGTGCGAGGCCTAAGAGTTCACCAGCACCGATATCAAAGAACATGAGGTAAGCCTACCTGCCAAGTGCTGATTAGTTTGTCGCAGCGATTAGGGTCAAAGACGCACTCATTTCCTTACCGTCGCGCATAAATGAAACCCTTACTTGATCACCCACGCTTTGTGCACGGACCGCAATTATTAACTCTTCAGGGGTATTAATTTCACGATCTTCAAATTTAGTAATGACATCACCTGGCTTTAGCCCAGCTTTTTGCGCAGGACCACCAGCCAATAGTGACGTGCTGGATTTAGCAATAAGTGCGCCAATTCCCGTGTAGTTCATATCCAATGCCACTCCTAAAACTGGATATGTAGCTTTACCCGACTTAATAAGTTGATCTGCGGTCTTTTTGGCTTGATTTATTGGAATTGCAAAACCTAGACCAATTGAGCCAGTCTGAGATGAACTTCCAAGAGATGCAATCGCTGAATTAACTCCAATGACTGCGCCAGTTGAATCAACGAGAGGGCCCCCGGAGTTGCCTGGATTAATAGCAGCATCAGTCTGCAAGGCGTTAATAAATGAACTATCCGTTGCTGAATCTCCAGCCGTAACTGGGCGATTTTTTGCACTAATGATTCCTAAAGTAACGGTTCCAGATAAACCAAGTGGTGAACCAATTGCAATTACCGGATCGCCGACGGAAATCTTATCGCTATCTCCCAACTGGAGAGCAGGAAGATTTCTCGCACTAATTTTCAATACTGCTAGATCGTAAGAAGAGTCGCGACCAAGAATTGTTCCGTCGTATACATCTCCATTGTTAAGCGTGACGCGAATTGTTCCACCATTTTCGGCTACAGCTGCAATCACATGGTTGTTTGTTAAAATATATCCATTGCTATCTATAACAAAACCTGATCCAGTTCCGCCACCGCTGCTTGAATTAGTTGTAACCGAAACAACTGATGGCAGAACACGCTGAGCGATTCCTGCGACTGAATCAGGTGCACGTTCAATTGTGCTAGATGATGAGACTAAATTTGCATTTTGAAACAAAGGCGTACCTGTTGAATTGACTCCCAAGAAACCACCAATTGTTCCAGCAAGTATCGCAACTAGAAATACAGTTCCTTTTGAGTTCTTTGGCGCATTATTAATCTCCCACCATGCTGGTGCAATCTCTGTCTTCTTTGTTCTAGGAAAAATCATGCTTTTATTCTGCTACAACTTGGTAGCAACTAACAAACCATCACCCGATGAAATCAAGGTACTCACCCAATGCTCTGTGTCATTTTTAATGATTTTCCCAGCATCACGAAGGGCAACGGTCTTGGGATCGCGTTGGGCTGGATCGCAGACTTTTGAGCCTCCAAAGTAGTTATCAATGACCAGGGTGCCACCACTTCGCAAAATTCGGTGGGCTTCACCAATTACAAAGGCTAAATCCTCTGGATTATGTCGCAAGACAACTAAATCGTATGCACGATCAGTTAACTTTGAAATAACATCTAGGATTGTGTTAGTGATCAATCGATAGCGGGTTTGTGCAATATCGGCTTCTGCAAATGCCAACTTAGCGATCTGCGTGTGCTCCATTTCATCATCAATTGATGTCAAAGTCCCACTGGCGCGCATGCCATCGAGCAGCCATAAACTGCCGACTCCAGAACCTGTTCCAACTTCGACAACGGCTTGCGCAGAAAGCGTAAAAGCTAGATGTCGCAAATATGCACCCGCACCTGGAGTTGCATCTACTGCACCAACTTCAACTCCGCGCGCACGTGCCTGTGATTTAAAGTGATCTTCAGGTATAAAGTTTTCAGCAAAAGTGTGTGGATCTATTTTCATGAGAGATTCATGATCCATTCAGTTAATAAACGAACGCCAAAACCGGTACCGCCCTTTGGATTTTCACCAGCATCAACATCACTTCGCCCGGTCCCAGCGATATCTAAATGTACCCAGCGACGGTTACCTGCAAAGTGCTCCAGGAATAGAGCGGCCGTTACTGATCCAGCAGAAAAACCAGCCTTCTTGGCGTTGTGATTGAAATCTGCCACATCACTTGCAAGGGCAACTTTGTAATCATCAATGAGTGGCATATGCCAAACACGATCACCTGAATCTGCTCCAGCCTTTGACAATTGTTTGGCCAGTTTGTCATCACGCGTATACATCGCTGCATACTGACGCCCTAATCCAACAGTTGCCGAACCAGTCAGTGTGGCAATATCCACTAAGTAATCAGGATCCAAATTAATATCGGCATAGGCAAGACCATCGGCAAGAACTAATCGGCCCTCAGCGTCGGTATCGATGACTTCTACTGTGGTGCCTCCATAATGAACAATGACATCGCTAGGGCGTTGAGCGGTGCCAGAGATAGCGTTTTCAGCACACATCATCAGCGCTGTAACGCTAACATTAGGTTGTAACTCTTCTAAAGCTGTCAATGTCGCAAGGATTGCTGCAGCCCCTGCCATATCTGATTTCATCGGAATCATAAGATCGTAGGGGCGTTTTAGATTAATGCCACCCGTATCAAAAGTGATTCCCTTGCCAACAAGTACTACATGCGGAAGCGCACCATGTGATGCTTTCTTTGATTTGGGAGAGTAAGAAACTTCAATAAAGCGCGGACCTGGATTTGGTGAGGAATTTCCTACTGCTCGTAGGCCTCCAAAATCTTTGAGCTCTTTTCCAGCTAGAACTCGTACTGCTAATTGGTTTCCTTTGGCGAACTCTTTCGCTTGTGAAGCCATCCACGCAGGAGTTTTAATATTAGAAGGCGTATGAACCAAATTGCGAGCGCGCGTAACCGCTTTCGAAATAGTGATAGCAGCATCTAGTGTCTCCTTGTCATCAGTTGCAACATAAAATACTGGAACGTCGGCGGGTTTTCCACTTTTTAAACTCCACAAGAAGGCGCCCATGGTTAATGAGATTGCATGTTCGCGTACATCACGCTTTTTGATAGCACATGCCGAATAAACAGTAGCTTTCTTGCCGCGTACTTTTCGTGCGATAGCTGTTGCAGCTAACCGAAGTGAGGGAGTGGAGCCATCTCCAAGACTTGTTAAGTACAGACGATCTGTAGCTACAGACGTTGCACTAACTGGAACTTCAAAGATCTCGCCACTTTTGCCGGTTGGAGAAAAAAATGAAAGTTCATCTACTAAATTTATTTCAAAGAGTTTTTCAATCTGCGCAATAAGGGTGCCCGGACCTTGAAATGAAAAATCGCCCGTATCGTTTTTTAGAAAACCTAGAGCAATGGAATCTGCCTGAATGGCATGAGCCAGATCTACTGGAGCACCGCAAAGTATGGATGACATGCGTTGAAGGCTATCGCCCCGACTGCTCTACTTCTTAACTAAAGCGACTGCGGTATGAAGTGCGGCGCTGAGATTATTTGCTTCCTCTGCATTGAGCTCAACGACCAAGCGGCCACCGCCCTCAAGTGGGATTCGCATGACTAGGGAGCGAGCCTCTTTTGTGACCTCCATAGGACCATCACCTGTTCGGGGTTTCATGGCTGCCATGGGGAGACTCCTTTGTGCGATGTGTGAGGGGTAAGAGGAGAAGTATCTCGCATTGGGCGCTTGCGTGGGAAATCGGCAAAGGCGGTTTAAAGCCCCAGAAACTGGCTCAACCGCGCCTTTCCAGAGCTGATAACGCTATCAACGGCGTGTTCTGGAACCTTGAGAAGCTGGGCAATCTGATCTGGTGACATCTGGCGCAGGTAGTGCATGGTCAGAATGAAGCGCTCCTCAACTGGCAACGACTCTAGAACCTCTGCCAGTGTTGCCGGTTCACTCATCCCCCTAGGTTACTGGCATTGACCACGCCTTTGCCTCACCTATGAATTAGCGGAATGTTCGGGCAAACCTAAAAAGAGAAATACGGACTCCGCTAAAAATTCCTGGCCACAAAGCTAAGAAGATGATTCGCGGAGCGATGATTTCCTCTGACCAGTTAAAGCGAGTGCGTTGTGAGTTAACCGCGATTAACTCAAATCTTCCACTTCCTTTAATTACTGCACCCGTATGTAAAACATCAGCGCTAAATGGAGGATCCCAAGAAGTTACGCTCATTGAATCTAAGATTCCAAACTTGCCCAAGCCTGTGAGTGCTTGAATCTGCGTTCCGACTCCAACCCTTACATTCGATGTAACCCAGATTTTAGTTGCCAGCATCCATTCGCCTTGGCTTTCCCAATCAGATAATGAATCCCAGACTTTCTCGATGGGTGCATCGATGTAGATTGATATCGCTATGCGATTACTTGTCATTGCTTGCAAGCGATAAGTGCTTCATCGACATTTGTTGTCCAGGTTATTAACTCACGCATACCAGGCTTAATGAAATTTTCTGCTTCAAGATGAATAACTAATTCATGCAATGGATCATAAATTCCAAATGGATCTAAAATCACGACGGGCTTGTTATGAAACTTCAAATAGCGGCCTACCCAAATTTCAAAGAACTCTTCAAGAGTTCCTGCTCCGCCTGGCAAAGTTATAAATGCATCTGAAATATCGGTGATCATCGCTTTGCGCTCGCCCATGGTTTCAACTACATGCAACTCTTCATTGTCGTGATCTGCAAACTCAATATCTACAAGGGCTTGTGGAATAACACCCACAGTTCTGCCTCCTGCTGAACGAGCACCACGAGACACTGCTCCCATCATTGAAATATGTCCGCCACCAGTAATCAGTTCCCAGGATTTGAGGCCGATTCCTTCGCCAAGTTGATAGGCAAGATCAACATATTTAGGGTCGATAGTCGCAGATGAGGAGCAAAAAACACCGATACGCATGCCTGCAAGGATAGGGGTTAGGCTTAGCCCATGACGACCATCGCATCCGGCCACGCAATTGCAACATTTGCACATGGAAAACTTCTTGATGCTTGGTTCCCACATCCTGTTCTGGCTCCACTTACCGCCGATGCCCCTGACGAATTAAAAGAACTCGTTGGTCTTGATGCTGCGCGAGGTGTAAGCCGTGAATTAGTGAGCTTAGAGATTGTGCTTTCTGCAGCTCCAACTTCAGCACTCGATGCATACCTGCGCCTGCATCTTCTTTCCCACCGTTTAATCAAGCCACATGGTGCATCACTTGAAGGTGTATTTGGATTATTAAACAATGTTGTATGGACATCGGTCGGACCATGCGCAGTTGAAGACTTTGAACTCACACGGGCACGATTGAAAGCAGCCCATGGGCATGTCACTATTTTTTCAGTCGATAAATTCCCACGAATGGTTGACTACGTTATTCCAAGCGGCGTACGAATTGCAGACGCTGATCGCGTTCGCTTAGGCGCTTATTGTGCCTCTGGAACTACCGTGATGCACGAAGGCTTCATTAACTTTAATGCCGGAACTCTTGGCGCTTCCATGGTTGAGGGTCGAATCTCTGCGGGTGTCGTAGTCGGCGATGGAACCGATGTTGGTGGCGGTGCATCCATTATGGGAACTTTAAGTGGGGGCGGAAAAGAAGTAATTTCAATCGGGGAAAAATCTCTCCTCGGTGCTAACTCAGGATGTGGTATTTCTCTTGGAGATAACTGCGTCATTGAAGCAGGCACGTACATAACTGCAGCATCCAAAGTGCGCCTTCCCGACGGTGAAGTCGTCAAGGCATCCACGCTTTCAGGTGCTAGCAATATCTTGTTTCGCCGAAACTCACTTGATGGGGCTCTAGAAGTTGTAAGCCGCACAGGAACATGGGGCGGGCTTAATTCAATTCTGCACGCCAACTAAATCAAACCAGGCCGATGGAATCTTTGATCTGCTTCTAAAAGTTTCACCACGCAGACTTACTTGTTCACCAGTACTAGATGTTGCTTGAATTTGAGCAACCGTGCCGCTCTCATTTCTACTGAGGATTTCTAGAGATACAACATCGGGCAGAAGAAATGCTGCAGCAATAACGTTTTGAGGAACGACTCGATCCCATGCAACAAAACGCGGATTTAACTTTAAATCCAGAGACCCGGGATCATCAATAATCTGGGTGTATGCCCTGGCACTTCCCCATGCATTGATCGCTAACTCGGTCTTGCCGCCAGATGATGAGAAGAAATAGGCGGTGATAGGTCCGCCGGCTTGGGTAATGACTAAACCAGAAGTGCGAGTGACGGTGTCTTTCCAAATCACTCCATATTTCTTCTCTATCTCTTTTGCATACCCTAAAAATGTTTGATCTGAAATCTCGCCATATAGATCACAGTCACAAACACTTCTATAAACACCGGCCTTACTTAAAGCATATGTACGTGATGCGATGGCTTGTGTCTCTAGAGCAGCTACTGGCCAAAAGGAAGGCATCTCGCTGACGCCCCAGAGATATTCATCGGCGAGGCGAACGGAGTTTGTAAGTTCAATTCGATAACCGGACTGACTCTTAACTGCTTTAACTTGTATCTGCCCGTATCGATATTTTTGTGTCACGCCTGAGTGATTGACAGAAATAACAGTGTCTGGACCCTCTAAATATCGGGTTCCACTCCAGCGAATTGTGAAAACTCTACTTCGAGGCAATGTCTGTGTTGATTTTCCAAGCGTTATCCGAGGACTGACCGTTGATCCAATAATCGTAAATGAAATGGAGTCTGCCTTTGACAATTCAGGCGTTACCTCTTGATTTCCAAGTTCGCCCTGAGCGATTTGTAGAGGGTTATTTTTTGTAGTGGTTGAAATCTTTGCAGTGGTGAGCAGATGTCCGATATTTACTCGCAGAATCTTGGAATCATCAAGCTTCTCAATGGCTACGTCTTTATAGAAATACTTAAGAATCTGGTCTGATGTTTGACCGGCAAGTGCCATTGACCTTGCGCCCATCTGGCTTAAGCCAACACCATGTCCATATCCAGATCCATGAAAATAGAAATCCAAGGGGGCATCAGCGTTTGCATGTGCCGCACACAAAAAACTGAGCAGCAATGCGGCAATAGAGCTCTTAAAGATCCTCATCGATGGCTGCGCTCTTCCCGACCTTTAAAAATTCTTGGTAGGCGCTGATAACTGCAACTGGTTCACCTCGTTGAATTATCTTACCTTTGTGAATCCATACGACATCGTTGCAAACTTCGCGCAGTGTTGCCATCGCATGACTTACTAAAATGAGTGCTCGATCATCACTTCTTAGCTCTTTAATTCGATTCAGCGACTTCTCTTTAAATTTCGCATCACCTGTGCTCAGCGCTTCATCAATAATCAGGATATCTGGGCGAACCGTAGCTGCTACTGAAAAAGCTAAGCGTGCAAACATTCCCGATGAATATGTTCGCATCGGAGCATCTATGGCATCCCCAAGTTCGGAGAACTCAGCAATCTCTGCAAAGTTGCTCTCGATCTCTTCGCGACTCATTCCTGCCGCTAATCCCCCTAAAAATACGTTGTCCCGACCAGACATGGATGGATTAAATCCCACACCTAATGCAAGCAACGTACTTACGCTTCCATAAACTTCGATTCGACCTTGCGAAGGAGGAAGAATTCCAGCAATCACACGCATTAACGTTGACTTACCAGCACCATTGCTTCCGATAACTCCCAACACTTGACCGTATTCGACATCTAAATCAACATTATCTAGCGCTCGAATGGTTCGAGTTTGTTTTCCTCCACGGCCCAAAGATTTAACTCGTCCTTTGAGCGTTGGCCTGCGGTCGATTGCAGTTGTATAAGTAAGGCCAACACCGCGAACTGATACGGCTAGCTCGTTAGTCTTATGTGGGTTAGAGACGGACGGCAAATTCGCGCTCCCTTGATAAGAAAAAGTATGTACCAATTAAGAAAATTCCAACTGCCCAAGCTAATCCTTGCAAGATGCTGCTTGCCTGTGGAGCTTGTCCATGAACTAATGCGCGCGACCAGCTGTCCAAGATTGGAAACAAAGGATTAAATACTTCAAGTGCGCGGATATTAGGTTTTAGCGCCGAGGCTTCATAGAGAATTGGAGACAAGTACAGAAGAGTTCTGGTCAAATAAGGCAAGAAGCTTGCGATATCTCGGAAATAAACATTTATACATGAGATTGTGATCGCTAAACCGAGCGCCAAGAGAACCGTGATCATCAAAACCGGAATCGCCCAGAGCGTCTGCCAAGAAAATGGCAGACCTACTACCGTTCGAATTACTAAAAAGACTACGAGAGTGGGCAGAAATTTAAAGATTGCAATTACAACAGCTGATACTGGCAGCATTATTCGAGGGAAGGCCGTATTTAAAATTAAACGTTGTCCGGCAGTAATTGACTTCACTCCGCCAGTTAATGAGTTAGCGATTAAATAGAACAAGAAAAGTGTGGCCGTAAGGTGGGCATAGCGCGTGCTATCTGATGAGCCTTGGATAATTACAATCAGCAAGTAGTACACGGCCGACAGCAGCAACGGGTTGAGCACTAACCACAACTGACCAAAGACTGAATCAAAGTGTTGTTCCCGCAGCTCTGAGCGAGAGTATTCGGCGATGAAAGTTCGTCGTGACCACAGTGATTTCCAGTAGCGCCTTAGAGGTGGCAGGCCAGCTCTAAAAGGTTCATATACCTGCAATGGGGCGCTCACGGGCGTAAGGCTACCTCAGGAACAAGTGACTTCGGTGAAGTAAGAAAGCCCGTCCCCCAGGAAAAGTGCATCGTTAGAAGAATAAGAGGCAAAGCAACAAACTCACCCACGGAATCGGAGATTGCAAATGATGCAACCAGAATAAATAAGCCATATACAAGGGCAGGTATTAGAAAAATCGTTCCGAAATTTAGCCCAAGAACTAGCGAAGCTATCGTGGCTAGCACAGTAAATGGCGGAGCTAAATATCGGTAGTTAATTGTTCCCTCATGTCGGCGTGAAACCACGCGTCGCCATCGTCCATACTCAAAGTACTGCTTTGCTAAAGCTTTCACTGTTGAACGTGGACTATATGTAACTACTAAGCGGGGATCAAAGTACACAACACCACCTGCGGCGCGTAAGCGAAAATTTAGCTCCCAATCCTGCGCTCGTGTAAACCGTTCATCGAATCCCCCAGCAGCGACTAATGCCTCTTTTCTAAATACACCTAAATAGACAGTGTCGACTTCACCGGCCGAACCACCAGTGTGAAAACGTGATGCTCCGACACCTAATGGGCTTCTCATTGCACGTGCAACCGCGCGTTCAAAAACACTCTTACCGACCGCGGCCATTATCCCGCCAACATTTACAGCGCCAGTAGAACTAAGCACTTCAAATGCTAAAGAAAGATAATTCTCTGGAATATGAGAATGTCCGTCGACGCGGGCGATTATTGAATACCGAGTTGCAGCAACAGCGATATTTAATCCTGCTGCAGTACGTCCACTTGGATTAATTACGACCACTACTCGTGAATCCTTTTCAGCAAGTGACCTAGCCAAGGCCTCAGTTGAATCATGTGAAGGGCCAACTGAGACTATAACTTCAAGGGCCCCATCAAAATCTGATGACAAAATCGCATTCACAGCAGACTCTAAATGTGCTGCCTCATTGAGCGCAGGCAGGATCACCGAGATTTCCCGCTTCGGTGAGCCAAATAACTGATTTGCTGATGTCGTCATAACCCCACCACCGTATCGCTGAAGTAGTCTTCGCCTGTGAAAGCGACGCGACCTATTCGGATTATTACATCACTCTCTATTGCCATCGTCGCAATTTCGGCAATTTCATGGCTAGGCCTAGGTCAGGTAAGTGGAGCGATTAACCGGATCGATGTTTTTGGCTCACTATCCAAGCGCCCGGATAAACCAAATACCGCCCTTAATTATCTGCTTGTTGGTTCAGATACACGAGTTGGACTAACTAAAGAACAGTCCAAACTATTACGTGTAGGAACAACAAAAAGTGCAGCGGGTGCACGATCTGACACGATGCTCTTAGTGCACATAAATAAAGCACGCGATAAAGCAACGATTATTTCGATTCCCCGTGATTCACTTGTAACAATTCCTGCACATCAATCTTCCTTGTATAAAGATCGAACCGTTGCCGCTGCAAAGGGGAAAATTAATGCGGCTTATGCTTGGGGCGGTGCACCGTTACTGATTCAAACAATTGAGCAAGAGACTGGCGTGCGCATAGATCATTACATCGAAATCGGCTTTGCAGGCTTTGCAGGTATGGTCGATGCTCTGGGTGGAATCCAAGTATGTACCAAGAAAGATATTAACGATCCAAAGAGTCACTTAATACTTAATGCAGGAATCCATACGCTCAATGGAGTGGAAGCGCTTAAGTATGTACGTACACGTGACTTCGATGGCATGGGCGACATTGGCCGTATGCAACGTCAACAGCAGTTTATGAGTGCGGTTCTGCGAAAAGTTACCAGTACTGGTGTTCTGCTAAATCCTATTAAATTAGTGAACTTCTTTAATGCCGCAATTGCAACGGTTCAAACTGATACACAACTTAACCGCAGCGACTTAATTACACTCGCCAAGCAGTTGAAGAATCTTTCAGCAAGCAAAGTACGTACTTTGACTATTCCACTTGGAAATGCAAATGCACGTGTCCCTGGTTTGGGTTCTGTAGTGACGTGGGACAAGGTTCTAGCCCCAGATCTGTTCAATCGATTACGTGAAGATTTACCCTTAGTTGATGAAGTTACGCCTTCGCCATCGGCATCGTCTAGTACATCGGCCACACCAACTGTGATTGATAAGTTCAAGACTCGTACCGCCGATGAAAACCCTTGTGGCGCGCTGAAGTAAAGTGCCCCTATGGATTTAACTCTCTCAGTAGTCGGTTGTGGGTACCTTGGCGCGACCCACGCAGCATGTATGTCATCCCTTGGTTTCACAGTCATTGGCGTCGATACCGACCCAGATAAAGTGGCCATGCTTTCACGGGGTGAGCTTCCCTTCTACGAACCTGGCCTAGATACATTGCTGGCACAGGAGATGAAAACTGGACGCCTATCATTCACGACAGATTTCTCTGCAATTGCCGACGCTGATGTGCACTTTGTGTGTGTTGGTACTCCGCAAAGCAAAGATGGCTTAGCTGCAGATCTCACATATGTGAAGTCTGCAGTTGCTGCGATTGCACCTTTCTTAAAAGAGGGTGCTTTAGTTGTTGGTAAGTCAACAGTTCCAGTAGGTACAGCACAAGGTCTACGTTCTGAACTTGCAACTTCGGCACCGCAAGCCGATTTAGCGTGGAACCCAGAGTTTCTGCGTGAAGGCTTTGCCGTTGAAGATACATTGACACCAAATCGTCTTGTCGTTGGTGTTGCAAATGATCGGGCAGAGCAGATTCTTAAGGAAGTCTACGAACCAATTATCGCTCTAGGTACTCCTTGGATTCGTGCAGATCTTCCTACTGCAGAACTAGTCAAAGTCGCAGCTAACTCATTTCTTGCTACAAAGATCTCATTTATTAATGCGATGGCCGAAGTGTGTGAAGCAGCTGGTGGCGATGTAACGGTTCTCGCAAAAGCCATCGGTTATGACCCACGCATCGGAAGTCGTTTCTTACAAGCAGGAATCGGATTCGGTGGCGGTTGTTTACCTAAAGACATACGTGCATTCATGGCACGAGCTGAGGAACTTGGAGCCAAACAGGCCCTTGAATTCCTGCGTGAAATCGATGCGATAAACCTGAGAGCTCGTCAACGGGTAATCGATGTTGTGCGTAGTGAATTATCTGAAGATTTAACTCAGTACAAGATCGCTGTTCTAGGCGCAACTTTCAAACCAGATAGCGATGACGTGCGTGACTCCCCAGCCCTAGATATTGCAGCACAGTTGCAGGCAGCTGGTGCAACCGTTGTTGTACATGACCCTAAAGGCATTGAGCCTGCCCGCAAGCGTTTTCCTAATCTGCAGTATTCAGAGAGCGTTCCAGAGTGTGTAAAAGCTGCAGATTTAATTCTGCACTTAACGGAATGGCGCGAATATCGCGAGTTAGATCCATCAGTGCTCGGACCTTTGGTTAAAAACAAGATAGTTATTGATGGCCGCAATGCATTGGATCGCGATAAGTGGCGCAACGCTGGCTGGAAGTTCCACGCACTTGGGCGTTCTGATTAATCAAGACGAAACTATCGCTGCAGTACTGGGAATGAAAACCTGGGCTGTAGTAGGTCTTGGAAATAATCCTGAACGTGCAGCATTTGGAGTAGCAAAATTGTTGCAGGACAAGGGTCATGAAATTATCCCGGTCTATCCCCGAGCCGAAGAAGTGCATGGGAAAAAAGGATATAAGTCTCTTGCAGATATTCCTGTACCTATCGATGTTGTAGATTGCTTTGTAAACTCCTCCCTAGTTGGAAAAATAGTTGACGAAGCAATAGCCATCGGGGCAAAAGCGGTTTGGTTGCAGTTAGATGTAATAGATGAAATCGCAATTGCACGTGCACAGGCAGCAGGTTTACTTACTGTAATGGATCGTTGCCCTGCAATTGAATATAGAAAGAGAAGTTAGAAACCCGTCTTTTGATTTCTGCGTGAGGCTAAATTCGCACCTTTTGTTTTAGCTACGGCGTTAATCTCTTTAAGGCCCTCGCTCACTTTTGCGTTGATCGCAGAATCAGATACTCCTAAAATGCGAGCGGCGAGCAAAGCTGCATTTTTTGCATTTCCAACACCAACGGTTGCAACTGGGATGCCTGCTGGCATTTGAACAATGGATAACAATGCATCCATACCATCAAGGTTTTTTAAAGCAATAGGAACGCCAATAACCGGCAATGTAGTAAGGGATGCGACCATGCCTGGAAGGTGTGCTGCTCCTCCGGCCCCAGCAATTATTACTTTATAACCCTTTGATTGTGCGCTTTGCGCGAACTCCACCATTTCAAGGGGCATGCGATGCGCCGAAACGACATCTGCACCATAAGAAATCCCTAATTCATCTAAGGTCTTTGCAGCATCTTCCATAATGGGCCAATCAGAATCTGATCCCATGATGATTGCAACATCACTCATCGACTTCTCCGCTCATGTAATCAAGGGCGTGCTGGACTTCTTGGGTTAATTCTACGATGTCATCGCCCAATAGATTTACGTGGCCGATCTTGCGCCCTTTGAGGGCCTCTTTCTTGTAATGGTGGAATTTCAGACGTGGGTTTCGCGCCATTAAGTGAAGATATGGACGATACATATCGGCCTTTTCGTGACCTAAAATATTTCCCATCACTGCGATTGGGGCGGTCATAGTTGGATCTCCCAGAGGGAGATCCAGTACTGCACGTAAATGTTGTTCGAACTGACTTGTGTGCGAGCCCTCAATTGTCCAGTGGCCAGAGTTATGTGGACGCATTGCAAGTTCATTAACAAAAAGATCTGATCCTTTAACAAAGAGTTCTACGGCCATGACTCCGACAACTCCAAGTTCTTGGGCAATATCTATTGCCAATTTCTGAGCCTTCTCGCTTAGTTCGCTGGACAGAATTGGTGCAGGAGTAATAGTCATCGTACAAATACCATCTCTTTGTACTGTCTGTGTTGGCGCCCACGTTGTTGCCTGTCCATGCGGTGATCGTGCAACCATGACGGCGATTTCGCAATCAAACTCAACCAAATCTTCAACGAGTACTCGTCCTGCTTGTGCAATAACTTCATTCAGCTCTTGGTGCGAATTAACTCTCCAAACACCCCGGCCGTCATATCCACCAGAAATCGCCTTAGCAATTAACGGGTAGCCGGTAACACCGTCGGCACTTGTAACCACGTGTGATTTTGGTGCTGGAAAATTGGCCAATCTTGTTCGCATCTCGGCTTTATCTTGCGAATAAATAAAGGCTTTTGAACTCGGTCTCACAACTACGCCTTGTGCCTCTAGGGCTTTAATGATGCTCAAGGGTACTAATTCGTGTTCGAACGTTACAACATCGCATTGCCGTGCAAAGTTTAAGACAGTCTCAAGATCTCGATAATCGCCAACTACATGCTTAGCAATTTGAGCCGCAGAATCATGTGAACTATTGGCTAGCAATACAAGGTTAATGCCTAGCGCTTCAGCTGGCGCAACACTCATTCGGGCAAGTTGACCTGCGCCAATTATTCCTACTGTTGGAAAAGAATCGCTCACTGGATTATCGTAGATGAATAATGTCTGCGGCCAGAACATGAACTCCACTGGCTAGGACTAACTCGCCACTGGATGAAATAGATGCTGCGGTGCCGCTTTCAATGCGATCATCTGGATAATGAACCTCAACCTGTCGCCCTAGAGTTGCGCTGAGAGCTTCATAGGTGACAGATATTTCATTGCTTCCACTATCCCAAGTCGTAAAATTCTTCTCAAAGACTCTCAGTAGATCGGCGAGTAGTGCATTACGTGAAATATTCACGCTGCCTTCAACTGCAAGCGATGTGGCTTGTGGCACCGGAAGTTCTTCGGAGCTCATGCCCACATTGATTCCGATTCCAATAACTACTCCATCTCCTACAACTTGTGCTATCAACCCAGAAATCTTCTTGTCATTAATTAAAATATCATTGGGCCACTTAACGCGCGCATCTACTGCAGGCAGACTTTGTGCAACGCTTACGCCTGCAATTAATGGAATCCAACCCCAATCAATTCGTGGACGTTTTGGTTTAATATAGAAAGAAAAGAGAAGTGCAGATCCAGTTGGTGCTTCGAATGTACGATTAAGGCGCCCACGACCAGCACTCTGAAACTCTGCAGCAATAACATCGCCTTCTTGAGCGAGACCACGTGTAACTAAATCAATAAGATCACTGTGCGTTGACGTCGTGAGTTCAACCACGCTTACTCGCCAGTACTGCGTCAAACCGGCGTTGATAACGCGACTATCTAGCGGCGCTCTTAGCATTTCTATGTCCACGCCTAGTACCGTAGGGGTATGAGCCGTGATCTGCATACAACTGCCGGAAAAATTGAAGATCTGCGCGCCCGTATTGAAGAGGCAGTCCATGCCGGTTCAGCACGAGCCGTAGAAAAGCAGCATGCCAAAGGCAAGCACACTGCCCGTGAGCGCATTGAAATGCTTGTCGATGAAGACTCATTCACTGAGATTGATGAGTTCGCCAGACATCGATCGACTCAGTTCGGAATGGAAAAAAACCGTCCTTACGGAGATGGTGTTGTTATTGGAACTGCAACAGTAGATGGGCGCCCCATCGCTTTGTACTCACAAGATTTCACCATTATGGGTGGATCTCTTGGTGAAGTTCATGCGGAGAAGATTGTAAAGATTGCAGAGTTTGCTCTAAAAAGTGGAATTCCATTGATTGGCATAAACGATTCAGGTGGTGCCCGTATTCAAGAAGGAGTGGCATCGCTAGCTGGCTATGGAAAAATCTTTCGCCTCAATACCCGTTCATCGGGAGTTATTCCACAAATCTCACTGATTCTTGGACCCTGTGCTGGAGGCTCTGCTTACTCACCTGCGCTTACAGATTTTACGGTTATGGTCAATGAAACTTCACACATGTTCATTACTGGTCCCGATGTTATCAAGACCGTTACCGGTGAAGAAGTTGGAATGGAAGAGCTCGGTGGTGCCCGTACGCACAATACGCGCACGGGAAATTCGCACTACTTGGCTGAAAGTGAAGCCGATGCGATTGATTACGTAAAGGCCTTACTCTCATATTTGCCGTCAAATAACATGGATAGTGCTCCACATTTGCCACCAACAGAGTCTCTTGAGAAAAAGGCAAGTGACATTGCCCTTGATTCACTTATTCCAGATAGTCCAAATCAGCCCTATGACATGAAGGTGCTTATTCAAGCATTAGTTGATGAAGGTGAGTTTCTTGAAGTTCACGCCCTATACGCGCCAAACATTGTTGTCGGTTTCGCGCGCATCGAAGGCGAATCAATTGGAATCATTGCCAACCAACCGTCGCAACTTGCAGGAACTTTAGATATTAATTCAAGTGAAAAAGCCGCACGCTTCTTGCGCTTTTGCGACGCATTCAATATTCCTATTTTGACGTTAGTAGATGTCCCAGGCTTCTTGCCGGGCACCGAGCAAGAATGGGATGGAATCATTCGCCGTGGAGCAAAGCTCCTGTATGCCTATGCTGAAGCTTCAGTACCTCTGGTTACATTGATTACGCGAAAGGCATACGGCGGTGCCTTCATCGTGATGGGTTCAAAGTATCTTGGCAGCGATATTAACTTTGCCTGGCCAAGTGCCGAGATCGCAGTCATGGGCGCACAGGGTGCGGTAAATATTCTCTATCGCAAAGAGTTAGCAGATGCTAAAGATCCTGGTGCTAAAAGAGCTGAACTCGTCGATGAATACAACGAATCACTAGCCAATCCATATCTTGCGGCAGAGCGCGGAACTATCGATACTGTTATTGAACCAAGCCAATCACGTGCCTATATTACAAAGGCTTTTAGAACACTCAAAACTAAGCGTGACACTCTCCCTGCTCGTAAACATGGAAATATTCCTCTGTAATGACATTTGCAATCACACATGGAGACCCGACCCCGGAAGAGCGGGCGGCGATTGAAACCATGATGGCCAACCATAAGCGTGAAGAGCTAGAACCAGTAATAAAGCGCAGCGTGTATGGCCGCCCTCAACTTCGCCAACCGCTGCCACATCAAATAACTTTCGGCGCAAGAGCGCGTTCATAGATAAATGCCAAGAATCATCCTTGCTTCTGCATCGTCGTCGCGTCGCCGATTGCTTGAATCTGCCGGTTTATCTATTTCGGTGATGGTAAGTCATGTAGATGAAGAAACTGATTTTTTCAACGCCCTGTCCCCCTCCGACATGGTGATTGCGCTGGCTATCACTAAAGCGCATACAGTTCGTGAACAGATAGATTTTCCGGCCATAATAATTGGATGCGATTCCACATTTGAATTTGAGGGTCAATCACTTGGAAAGCCGGGAACTCCAGAGATTGCCGTAGAAAGAGCAAAGCGCGTGCAAGGAAACTCTGGACTCCTGCACACTGGCCACTGTGTAATCGATACTGTAAAAGATCGCGAGATTTCAAGCATCGTCACCACAAAAGTAAGTTTTGATTCGATGAGCGATGATGAAATCAATGATTATGTAGCTAGTGGTGAGCCTCTGCATGTTGCTGGTGGTTTTACTCTCGATGGTTTTAGTTCACCTTTTATCCCAAATATTGAAGGTGACTACACAAATGTTGTCGGTATTTCAATGCCATTTATACGCAAAGCGATGGCCCAACTTGGTTATTCGTGGCCAGAGGTTAAGGTGATGCAATGAAGCGCGTTCTTATAGCAAATCGAGGCGAGATCGCAGTACGCGTTATTCGCGCTTGCAAAGACCATGGCTTGGAATCTGTTGCCGTATATTCAGATGAAGATCGCGATGCAATCCATACCAGAATGGCGGATACAGCTTTCTCGCTACATGGCACTACTGCAACACAAACTTATTTGAACATTGAAAAATTGATTGCAGCGGCGAAGCAAGCTGGTGCAGATGCAGTTCACCCTGGATATGGTTTCTTATCTGAAAATGCAAACTTTGCCCAAGCCGTTATTGATGCGGGTTTAACGTGGATAGGTCCCCCACCGGCTGCAATCCGCGCATTAGGAGATAAAGTTTCAGCGAGAAAAATCGCCTCTAAGGCAGGGGCGCCATTGGTTGCTGGAACTAAAGATCCAGTTGCAGGCCATGCCGAAGTAACTGCCTTTGCTAAAGAGCATGGTCTGCCTGTTGCGATCAAAGCTGCGCACGGCGGCGGAGGGCGTGGGCTAAAAGTTGCACGCACGATGGAGGAGATTCCAGAGCTCTTCGACTCTGCAGTCCGTGAGGCGATTTCAGGGTTCGGACGCGGCGAGTGTTTTGTTGAACGTTATTTAGATAAACCCCGACATGTTGAAACTCAAGTGCTCGTCGATATGCATGGACATGCAGTTGTAGTAAGTACTCGTGATTGTTCACTGCAGCGTCGTCATCAAAAATTAGTTGAAGAAGCTCCTGCACCATTTTTGACAGATGCTCAAAATGAAGAGCTCTACCGTTCTAGCAAAGCAATCATGAAAGAGGCTGGCTACATTGGTGCTGGAACCTGCGAGTTTCTTGTTGGCGCCGATGGAACTATCTCTTTTCTAGAAGTAAACACTCGTTTGCAAGTGGAACACCCAGTGAGTGAAGAAGTAACTGGCATAGATCTAGTTCGCGAACAGTTTCGTATCGCTATGGGTGAAGCCCTGGGCTTTGATGACCCAGTAATCCGTGGCCATTCAATTGAGTTTCGTATTAATGGAGAAGATCCGGGTAGATCTTTTCTTCCCGCACCGGCGCGTATTACTGAGTGGGCGATTCCAACCGGCCCAGGTGTTCGCGTAGATGCCGGCTTTAAAAATGGTGACACAATCGGCGGAAACTTTGATTCACTGCTTGCAAAATTAATCGTCACTGGCGCCACGCGCGAACAGGCTATTGAGCGCGCTCGACGCGCACTTGCTGAGTTTACTGTTGGCGGACTTGCAACCGCTCTGCCTTTTCACCGCGCAATTGTTGAAGATCCTGCGTACACACACAATTTTACAATTTATACGAGCTATATTGAGAATGAATTTGTCAATGAAATACCTGCGTTTATGGCCACTGCGGCACCTTTGCAATCACATATGGCGCCCGAGCATTTAACTACTGAAGTCAATGGAAAGCGTTTTGAGATTTTGGTTCATGCCCCTAAGCCCCTTGTGAAGCGACATCGCGCCAAGGCTGGAATGACAGGTGCCTCTAACTCTGCTGGATTAACAAGTCCTATGCAAGGAACCGTCGTAAAGATTGCAGTTGAAGAAGGTGCGCACGTTGAAGTTGGAGATTTAGTTATTGTTCTTGAAGCGATGAAGATGGAGCAGCCTCTAATGGCCCATAAGTCAGGAATCGTCAGTAATCTCACTGCAGTAATTGGTGCCACGGTTTCAAGTGGAACCACACTGTGTGACATTATTGAGGGATGAGCCAACTCCTTTATACAGATCCACTAGCTGCTGCCGAAATAGCTGCTGCCGAAATAGCCGATCGCACCGGGGTTGCCTCCCACGATGTTGCATTAGTAATGGGATCAGGCTGGGTAAGTGCAGTTGATGCACTTGGTACACCAGCATATGAATGTAACGCCGAAGAGCTCACTGGATTCTTGCCACCGACCGTTGTTGGACACTCTGGAAAAGTTCGCTCCTACGTTATTGAGGCCGAAGGCAAGAAGTTGCGTGCCCTTGTCTTTCTAGGACGCACTCACTTATACGAGGGTAAAGGCGTAGAACCCGTAGTACATAGCGTTCGAGTTGCAGTTAAAGCCGGTGCCAAAGTTGTAATCCTTACAAATGCATGTGGTGGAATAAATACCGCCTACACAGTTGGACAGCCCGTCTTAATCCGCGACCATATTTCTCTCACTGCAGTTTCACCATTGTCGGGTGCAACTTTTGTTGACTTAACTGATTTATATAGTAAGCGAATCCGCGCAATCGTTAAGCAGGAAGATACATCCCTTGAAGAAGGCGTCTACGTTCATTGGCGCGGGCCAACGTATGAGACTCCAGCCGAGATTGTGATGATGCGAACAATGGGCGCAGATTTGGTGGGAATGTCCACAGTCCCCGAGGCAATTGCAGCACATGCACTTGGCGCTGAAGTTCTGGGAATTTCATTAGTTACAAATGCTGCGGCAGGAGTCACCGGTGAAAAACTCAATCATGAAGAGGTGATCGCGGCTGGAAAAGCCGCCGCAGATCGTATGGGCGCCCTTCTCAAAGCGGTCATTCCAAAGTTATTCTAAGGACATGGATCTACGCACTGAAGCCCAAGAATGGATTACCGATGATCCGGATCCACAAACGGCTGCCCAAGTTCAGGCTTGGTTAGATACCAATAACGAGGAAGAACTTAAACGCTCCTTTGCCGGTTTTCTGCAGTTTGGTACCGCTGGCTTGCGTGGACCCGTGCGCCCAGGACCATCGGGAATGAACCGTGCAGTTGTAGGTAGAACTGCAGCAGGAATTGTCGCCTACATGCGAGAGCGCAACTTAACCTCGGTCGTAATTGGTCGAGATGCTAGATATGGCTCAGAAGATTTCACTTGTGAAACTGCCGAAATCATGAGCGGTGCAGGCATGCAGGTTTTTGTATTACCGCGCCCACTACCGACGCCGGTTTTAGCTTTTGCAACAAATGAATTGAAGTGCGATGTCGGAATTATGGTGACAGCTAGCCATAATCCCCCACAAGATAATGGCTATAAAGTCTATTTAGGTGGAACCGTTGATGGGATTCACTACCGCGGCTCGCAAATTATTTCACCTACAGATGAATCGATTGCTGCAAAGATCGCAGCAATTACCTCCCTTGCCGCCCAACCTCGTGGCACTGCGTGGACTGTTCTTGATGAAGATGTAATCGATAAGTACGTCGCAGTAACAGCGGCAATTGCTACTGTTCCTGGAAATCTTAAGATTGTTTACACGGCGATGCACGGAGTTGGCACCGAGACTTTACTGCGCGTATTTCATAAAGCTGGCTTTCAATCCCCAATCTTGGTTGATGCACAAGCACAACCAGATCCAGATTTTCCTACCGTCGCCTTTCCAAATCCTGAAGAGCCTGGCGCAATTGATTTAGCTCTAGAAACTGCGCGCACTTTTGATGCTGACTTGGTGATTGCCAATGACCCTGATGCAGATCGTTGCGCAGCGGCAATTAAAGATCCAATAAAAGGCTGGCGAATGCTGCGAGGCGATGAGCTTGGAGTAATTCTGGGTGAATCTATTGCCAGAACAGCTTCGCAGGGTATCTTCGCTAACTCAATAGTTTCATCCTCAATATTGAGCAAGATTGCTAAGTTCTACAACCTTGAATTCAAAGAAACATTGACTGGTTTTAAGTGGTTAGCAAAAATCCCTGGACTTACTTTTGGATATGAAGAAGCGCTCGGTTACTGTGTTGACTCAATAACGGTTAATGATAAAGATGGAATTTCTGCTGCAATCAAATTGGCGCAGATCGCAACTGATTTAGCAGCCGAAGGCAAAACTCTTCAAGACTTACTTGATGAAGTGTGGGAACGCCATGGCTTTCACGCAACCGAACAGATCTCTATTCGCCTTACTGATCTATCAAAGGTCGGCGTCATATTGGGTAGATTGCGTTCTAATCCGCCCGCTTCAATTGCCGGGCGCGCTGTAGTATCAATCGATGATCTTGCTCGACCTAAAGATGGCTTACCTCCTACTGATGGCATCCGTCTGTGGCTTGAGGGCGCAGTTCGAATCATCATTCGCCCCAGTGGAACTGAAGCAAAAATGAAGTGTTACGTTGAAGCGATTGAAAAGGATTCGCCAACGGCACAAAATGTGTTGGATCAACTACGAGCACCATTAAAGGAATTACTCTCGTGAGTTTTTATGGATTAGTAGATGGAAGCGATGCTTCGTTGAAGCGCTATTTGGGTGCGCTATCCGGCGTTGACCAAGTTGGGGCCGATGCGCGTGCAGCCATGCTAGCTACGCGAAGTATTAAAACCACATCAAAGCGTTGGGCCATCGATACCGCTATCTCGATGGTTGATTTAACTACTTTAGAAGGTGCCGATACCGTCGGTAAAGTACAGGCGTTATGCACCAAAGCTGTCCGTCCGGATCCCACAGATTCAACGGTTCCAAGCGTCGGTGCAGTCTGTGTTTACAATGACATGGTTGCAACTGCCCGCACACACTTAGATTTAATCGGTGGTCAGCACGTTGGCGTTGCCGCAGTATCTACTGCCTTTCCATCTGGACGTGCATCAATGCCAGTAAAAATCCGCGATACTCAAGATGCCCTCGATGCTGGTGCATCAGAAATCGATATGGTGATTGATCGCGGTGCGTTTCTTAGCGGTCATTACATCGATGTCTTTAACGAGATTGTTACCATTAAAGAGTTGTGTGGAACCCGTGCACATTTAAAAGTAATCTTTGAAACTGGCGAGCTAGTCACATATGACAATGTCCGTAAGGCCTCATTTCTTGCAATGGCTGCAGGCGCAGATTTTATTAAGACATCCACCGGCAAGGTTGCACCTGCAGCAACGGCCCCAGTTGTATTGGTCATGCTTGAAGCCGTTCGTGATTTTTACTCGATGACTAAGACCCGCATCGGCGTAAAACCTGCAGGAGGAATCAGAAATACTAAAGATGCTATAAAGCAGCTAGTGCTAGTCAACGAGACGGCTGGACCAGAATGGCTTACGCCATCGCTGTTTCGCATCGGTGCTAGCGCATTGCTCAATGATTTATTGATGCAGCGCATGAAAATGGATACTGGCTACTACGCTAGTCCTCAATACGTAACGATCGATTAATGGAGATGCCCGTGAGCTTTGACTATGCACCAGCCCCTGAATCACGGGCAGTCGTTTCGATTAAACCTAAGTACGGTCACTTTATTGCCGGTAAGTTCGTAGCTGGCAGCAAGCATTTCCCAACTATTAACCCAGCGACCGAAGAAGTCTTAAGCCACATCGCCCTAGCCGGTAAGGCTGAAGTAGATGCCGCTGTAAAGGCTGCACGCAAGGCGTATACGACAACATGGTCAAAGATGAGCGGTAAAGAGCGTGGAAAATACTTATTTCGTATTGCCCGAATCATGCAAGAGCGCGCACGAGAGTTTGCCGTCCTTGAAACTTTAGATAATGGAAAACCAATCCGTGAATCACGCGATGTCGATGTTCCATTAGCTGCTGCACATTTCTTCTACCATGCTGGTTGGGCAGATAAATTAGAGTTTGCCGGTCTTGGTACTTCGACTAAACCACATGGTGTTGCTGGTCAGATTATTCCTTGGAACTTTCCGTTACTTATGCTGGCCTGGAAAGTAGCTCCAGCACTTGCCGCAGGTAACACTGTTGTATTAAAGCCAGCAGAAAGCACTTCTCTTACAGCTCTATTGTTTGCTGAAGTCTGTCACCAAGCCGAACTTCCTGCAGGCGTTGTCAATATAGTTACTGGTGATGGAACAACTGGTGCGTTAATAGTTAACCACCCAGGAATCGACAAGATTGCATTCACCGGTTCTACTGAGGTTGGCAAGATTATTGCTCGTGCAGTAGCAACAACACATAAGAGCGTTACTCTGGAGCTCGGTGGCAAGGCCGCCAATATCATCTTTGAAGATGCAGCAATTGACGAAGCCGTTGAAGGTATTGTTAATGGAATCTTCTTCAATCAAGGACATGTCTGTTGTGCTGGATCTCGCTTAATTCTTCAAGAGAGCATTGCCGAGGAAGTCTTAGATAAGTTAAAAGTGAGAATGGCCAAGATTCGCGTTGGTGATCCAATGGATAAAAACACCGACGTAGGTGCAATTAA
>CAFBQN010000003.1_pt1 | contig 31793 bp, 31 predicted proteins | sample 7269971 | NCBI WGS metagenome assembly CAFBQN01 (sample SAMEA6814181, study PRJEB35770) | uncultured Actinomycetes bacterium | biome: Freshwater; feature: Freshwater reservoir; material: water | place: Czech Republic | collected 2016-11-09 | depth 30m m
AACTGCAGCGTATGCATCTGAGGGAACGAGAGCACCGCTCTTAATACGAGCTGCAAGGAGTGCAACCTCGGCGGCGAGCATCTCAAATTTGCGGACAAAGTATGTCAACGCCTCTTCTGGGCTCTTACCTGGATAAGAACCAACGGCTTTTTCACCATTAGGTGTGCGAACATAGACAGTGCCATCTTCGCCTACTCGACCAAATGCTGCAGGATCTCCAATCAGCGCACTTGCTGCTGATGCGTGAAGTAGTGGATTAAAATCGGTCATGGTGGTGATCCTTTCAGCGCGTTGTTCGTATGAACGTCGCTATGTATTCGTTTGGCCTAATGAGTGTGAGCTCATAGGGCGTGAATTGAGCATTTCAATAGGGTAAAAGGTACCCTGTCTATGCCATTAGGCGTCAATCGGTAGAGGGTGAGGCAATAGTGCTAATCGAGTCCTTTGCCGCTCCTATGTTTGCCACAAACTGCTGGATTCTAGCTAGCGCTCCTGGCTCTGAGTGCATAGTGATCGATCCAGGCATGCCTGACGTGAGCGTGCAGGTAGCGGCGATTATCGCCGAATTCTCGCTTAAGCCGGTGGCCGTTGTTGCAACTCATGGACACCTAGACCACACGTTTTCGATTCGACCTGTCGCCGAGGGCTATGGAATTCCTGCCTATATTCATAGCCAGGATCGCGAGAGTTTGATTCACCCTGATCGTTTGGTGAGCGCAGAATTTGCTGCGACATTGTCGGCCATGGAGTTTATCGAACCGAGCGATGTAAGAGAATTACGCAATGGAGATGTCATCGAGCTCGTGGGTCTATCTATGAGGGCAATTCACGCTCCCGGCCATACACGAGGTTCACTGATGTTTGAGATTAACAATGAGATATTGGTCAGCGGGGATGTCCTATTTGCTGGTTCAATCGGTCGCACAGACCAACCAACTGGATCGGCTAAAGATATGGAAGAGACATTACGAAAGAAAGTTCTCCCCTTGGCTGATCACTTGCGGGTACTGCCAGGTCATGGGCGCACCACCACGATCGGTGATGAGCGTAAGAACAATCCATATTTGAACTCAATCAAGGGCCGTTACTAATGGCTGGTAAAAAGATACAAGCTCCCAAAGGCGTCAGCGAGTACATTCCGCCACGTTCGAATACTTTTGAGTTCGTCCGAGAAGCTTTGATTACGCCCGCCCGTCGAGCAGGTTATCAACTGATGGAGTTGCCGGTCTTTGAAGATACTGAACTCTTCACTCGTGGTGTTGGTGAATCAACTGATGTGGTTTCTAAAGAGATGTATACATTTACAGATCGAGGCGATCGCTCAATAACACTTCGACCAGAGGGTACTGCTGGCGTTATGCGTTCAGTCATTGAGCATGGATTAGATCGAGGACAACTTCCAGTCAAAGTTTTTTACTCAGGCGCTTATTTTAGAGCTGAGCGTCCACAGGCCGGTCGATATCGACAGTTCTATCAAGTTGGTATCGAAGCTATTGGTGTTAATGATCCAGCTATCGATGCAGAGGTTATTGCAATTGCCGATGCGGGTTTTAGAGCTGTAGGTCTGACTAAGTTTCGTTTGGATTTAACCTCTCTTGGGGATGCGCAGACTCGTGCAGCTCATCGAATTGATCTCATGAAGTTTATTCAGACTCTAGATTTAGATGAAGCAACTGCTGCCAGGGCATTGATCAATCCACTTCGCTTATTTGATGATAAACGCGAAGAGATGAAGAAAGCCATGCTGGATGCGCCTTTGTTGATGGATTACTTAACACCGGATGCTCGCGATGATTTCGATAATGTGAAGAAGTACTTAGATGCAATGGGAATTCCATATGTTTTGAACCCACGCATGGTTCGCGGTCTAGATTATTACACCGGGACAACTTTTGAATTTGTGCATGAACTACTAGGTGCTCAATCTGGAATCGGTGGGGGAGGGCGCTACGACGGTTTGATGCAAGAGCTTGGAGGACAAGCTCTTTCTGGAATCGGCTTTGGTCTTGGAATCGATCGTGCTGTTTTAGCAGCCGAGGCCGAAGGTGTTATATCGAGCGATCTAGCAATATCTGATCTCTTCATTATTCCCCTTGGTGATTTAGCTATGAATACGGCGCTCACCACTGCGCAACTACTGCGTACAGCAGGCAAGAATGTACAGATTAGCTTTGGCGATCGCGCGCTCAAAGGGGCAATGAAGGCTGCCGATAAGAGTGGGGCGCGTTATGTGGTTGTACTCGGGGATTCGGAAATCGCCAGCGGTAATGTGGATTTAAAACATATGAACACCGGTACTACTTCATCGGTTAGGATTGACTCCTTACTCGAAGCGATTTAGAAATAGGACTGAACCCACTTATGTTAAGAAGTCACGAAGCTGGAAGTCTGCGCGCATCCCACATCGGCCAAACCGTAACGTTGGCAGGTTGGGTATCTCGTCGTCGAGATCATGGCGGGGTGGCCTTTATTGATTTACGTGATGCCTCCGGATCAGTTCAAGTTGTAATCCGTGATGAAAAGTTGGCTGGCGTTTTACGCGCCGAGTGGTGCTTGTTGATTACCGGCGAGGTTCTTGCCCGGCCGGATGGAAATCAAAACTCGGGAATTCCAACTGGGGATATTGAGATCATGGGGGACACGATTGTTGTTCTCAGTGAATCAGCTCCGTTGCCATTCCCAATCGATTCAGGAAATGACTCGGAAATCAGTGAAGAAGTCCGCTTGAAGTATCGGTACCTAGATCTGCGTCGTGAAAAGCCTGCCGCAAATCTGCGCCTGCGTTCAAAGGTAACGTCAACGATTCGTCGCGTCATGGAGCAGGAAGAGTTTCTAGAGATAGAAACGCCATATTTAACACGATCTACACCAGAAGGTGCTCGTGATTTTCTTGTTCCTGTACGTCTTCAGCCTGGAAGTTGGTATGCACTTCCTCAATCTCCGCAGCTGTTCAAGCAACTTCTAATGGTTGCTGGTATGGAAAAATATTATCAAATCGCACGTTGTTTTCGTGATGAGGATTTTCGTGCAGATCGCCAGCCAGAGTTCACTCAATTAGATATTGAAATGTCATTTATTGACCAAGAAGATATTCTGGCTGTTGCAGAAAGAATCGTTGCTAAAATTTGGCAAGAAGCTGTTGGTTACACGATTCCGCTTCCATTACAGCGCATGACATATGCCGATGCCATGTCTCGATATGGATCTGACAAACCAGATCTGCGTTTTGCTAATGAGCTCACCGAGCACACTGAATACTTCGCGCAGACAACTTTTAGAGTGTTCCAAGCACCATATGTTGGTGCAGTAGTGATGCCCAAGGGCGCATCATCGCCTCGACGTGAACTCGATGCATGGCAAGACTGGGCCAAGGCTCGTGGTGCTAAGGGTCTTGCTTATATCTTGGTCAATGATGATGGATCCTTAGGTGGACCAGTAGCAAAGAATCTCTCTGAACTCGAATGTGCGGGAATCGCAGCGGCAGCAGGTGCAACACCTGGAGATGCAATATTTTTTGCTGCTGGTGAAAGAGTCGCATCACAGAATTTGTTGGGCGCTGTACGCCTTGAAGTTGGAAAGCGCTGCGGTTTAATCCCACCAGGTAAGTGGGAGTTTTTGTGGGTTGTGGATGCGCCTATGTTTGAACCAACGGATAATGGTGGTTGGACTGCAGTTCACCATCCATTTACTGGACCAAAACCAGAGTTCGCAACAAGTTTTGCAACAGATCCTGCCAGCGCACTTGCTTATGCCTACGACATTGTTTTGAATGGCACTGAACTTGGTGGGGGTTCTATAAGAATTCACGATCGAAATATTCAAAAGGATGTCTTCCGTGTCATTGGCCTAAGCGATGAAGAAGCTGCAAGTAAGTTTGGATTCCTACTTGAAGCTTTCAACTACGGGCCTCCTCCACACGGTGGAATAGCACTTGGATTAGATCGCGTCTGCGCCTTGCTTACTGGTTCAGATTCAATTCGTGAGGTAATCGCATTTCCTAAGACTGCTAGTGGCGGTGATCCATTAACTGGCGCTCCAACTCCAATTACTCCAGCCCAACGAAAAGAGAGCGGCATTGATGGCGCCCCCAAGACTGGACCTCAGGTAGGCTAGTCCTATGGGTCCTGGAGGAATCGCAACGATAATCGCAAGCTGCGGCTTGCTCATTATCGCCGTAGCAATTAGTTATGTAGTCATTCGCGTTGGCCGTTTCATCGATGAGGCCAAAGTTTCGCTCAAGTCATTAACAGATGAGACAGCTCCGCTGATTGAGGAAGTTCATACGACTGTCTCGCTAGTTAATGGCCCGTTGAAGAGCCTTAATCGCATCACGAAAAATGCTGAAGATCTCTCCGACAAGGTCAACGATGCCACACATTCATTTTTGAGTAAGAACGGTTCAGCAGTAAAAGTTGCAGGAGCCCTCCTATCTGCCGCTTCTGCCAAGAAGGCTCGCGCCAAGAAGAAGGCTGAGTAATCTCACGCTGTGGAATCCGCCGAGATCCGTGCGCGCTGGCTGCGCTTCTTTGAATCAGATAACCGACAAGGGTTAACGCATACCGTTGTGCCTTCGGCATCCTTGATTGCTGATGATCCAAACTTATTGTTAGTCAACGCTGGCATGGTGCCCTTTAAACCGTATTTCTTAGGTGAAGTTACCCCGCCATTTAAGCGCGCAACATCGGTGCAAAAGTGTGTTCGCACCCTTGATATCGATGAGGTTGGTAAAACAACTCGACATGCGTCATTTTTTCAAATGTGTGGAAATTTCTCGTTTGGAGATTATTTCAAAGAGGGTGCGATATCCCTTGCATGGGAGTTGTTGACACGCGCTACCAACGATGGTGGATTTGGTTTTTCACCGGATAAGTTGTGGATCACCGTATTTTTAGATGATGATGAAGCAGCAGATATTTGGCATAAGAAAATCGGAGTGCCTAAAGAGCGCATTCAGAGAATGGGCATGGGCGATAACTTTTGGTCTATGGGAGTTCCTGGGCCGTGTGGTCCTTGTTCAGAGATTTATTACGATCGCGGGCCGGAATATGGAGCCGAAGGCGGACCAATCGCCGATGAAAACCGCTACATGGAAGTCTGGAACTTGGTTTTCATGCAGAATGAGCGTGGCGCTGGTAGTGGCAAAGATGACTTCCCTATCGTGGGCGAGCTTCCAGCTAAAAGTATTGATACCGGTCTTGGCCTAGAGCGCATGGCTGCATTGTTGCAGGGCGTGGAAAATATCTATGAGATCGATACAACGATGCAGATCCTAAAGAAGGCCTCGGAATTAACCGGAGTCGTATATGGAGCTTCAGAAAAATCTGATGTATCACTTCGTGTCATCGCCGATCATGCGCGAACTTCGGCAATGCTCATCGGTGATGGAGTTACTCCTGGCAATGAAGGCCGCGGTTACGTACTTCGTAGAATGATGCGACGCACTATTCGTAATATGCGCCTTCTTGGTTCGATGGATCCCATCATGTCAGAACTAACCGTGGCGGCGATCGGTGCAATGGGTCCACAGTATCCAGAGCTCATTAGTGATAGTCCGCGAATTCTCAGCGTGAGCGTTTCTGAGGAAGAAAGTTTTTTGCAGACACTTAAAAGCGGAACAACTATCTTTGATGTTGCTAGTGCTGGGTTAAAGAAAGCGAAGAGCAATGTGTTGCCTGGTGCTGATGCATTCAAACTCCATGACACATATGGATTCCCATTTGATCTAACGTTAGAAATGGCTCGTGAAGAAGGCTTAGAAGTCGACGAAGACGGTTTTAGACGTTTAATGAAGGAACAAAAGGATCGCGCAAAGGCTGATTCTCGCGCTAAGAAGAGTGGGCATGCAGATGTCAGCATTTATCGAAGCGTCGCCGATAAAAATGGAAAATCCGAATTTATTGGCTATACACATACAACGAGCGAATCCACTATTTCAGCCCTTGTTGTTGATGGTTTGTTAGTTGCAACTGCCCAAGAAGGCGACGAGGTTGAAGTTATCTTGGACCGTACGCCTTTCTACTCAGAAGGTGGCGGACAGCTTGCCGATGGCGGTGTCATTACATTAAGTAACGGTACAAACATCGAGATCGATGATGTGCAGACGCCGGTTCCCGGAGTTTTCGTGCATCGAGGCAGAGTTGTTCAAGGCGCAGCTGAAACAGGCCAGCAAGCATTTGCTGCTATAGATATTGAACGCCGCAATGCAATCTCTCGTGCTCACACCGCTACGCATATGGTCCATAAGGCTTTTCGTGAAATTCTAGGAGAGACTGCGACGCAAGCCGGCTCAGAGAATTCTCCAGGACGTTTTCGCTTTGATTTTCCTTCAACGGGCGCAGTGCCTACTTCGGTTATCAATGATGTTGAAGCACGCGTTAACTCTTTATTGCTAGATGATTTGTTAGTTCATGCCGAAGTAATGACGCAGGCACAAGCCAAAGAGATCGGCGCTATGGCTTTGTTTGGCGAAAAGTATGGCGACCAGGTACGAGTAGTCAGCGTTGGAGATTGGGCACGCGAACTCTGCGGCGGTACGCACGTATCTCGCTCCGGTCAATTAGGTGTTGTAAAGCTCCTCAGCGAATCATCAATTGGAGCTGGAGTTCGTCGTATCGAGGCACTCGTCGGTGCCGATGCTTATAAATTCTTGGCACGCGAACATATTTTACTGAACTCTTTGACTGAAATTATCAAGGGTGCTCGTACAGAAGAGTTGCCGGAGCGAATATCTGATCTACTTAATAGGATTAAAGAGATCGAGAAAGAGCTAGCGACAGTTCGTTCCAATCAAGCTTTTGCTCAAATAGGCGAGATAGCTAAATCAGCTATTGAAATCAATGGAGTAAGTGCAACACTTGCAATTCTCAGCGATGGAATATCTGGTGATGATCTACGAAAGATTGCATTGGAGCTGCGCGGCAAAGCTTCACATTCGGTTGTGGCATTGATTAGCGTCAATGATGGAAAGCCAGTGTTGGTCGCCGCAGTCAGTGATGCAGCGCGCGAGCTGGGAATTAAGGCCGGAGCATTGGTAAAGATTGGCTCTGGTGTCTTAGGCGGCGGCGGTGGCGGCAAGGATGATTTCGCCCAAGGTGGGGGAAGCAATCCTGACAAGGCCAAAGAGGCTCTTGCTGCAATTTCGCAATCAATACAGGGATAATCGCTTCCATGCAACGTGGTCGCCGATTGGCTTTTGACTACGGAGATGTTCGAATTGGCGTTGCCGTCTGTGATCCTGATGGCATCCTTGCATCTCCGGTAACGACGTTAAAGGTCGGTGCCAAAGATCTAGCGAAGCAGTTACAACGCTTATGCCAAGAGTATGAACCCATAACGATTTACGTTGGAAAGCCTTCGCATATGGATGGTTCCAGTGGAAGTGCAGTGCAAAAGGCAAATGCTTTCGGCGAATTACTTGCCACAATCTGTGACACTCCGATTGTTTTTATTGATGAGCGCATGTCTACGGTAAGTGCGGCCAAGAACATGCGCCAATCTGGGGTGTCGGCAAGAGATGCCAAATCTCGTATCGATCAAGCTGCAGCGGTAGCGATTCTAGAGTTTGCCTTATCGATTGAGAAGAATCGATGATTAAGTTGCGACCAGTTGCACTGGCCTTAGTCTTTATCGTGATACTTACCTACGGCCTACACGTGGTGCGCGTGAGTAATAACGCCGCTCCAAATTTTCAGATCCGACAGATTCTTGAATCAGATGCAGAGGTAACTGTTGAGATTCCTGTTGGGGCTACGGGAAGTGACATCGCAGCAATTCTCTTTAAAGCAGGGGTAGTGAAATCTTCGATCGCATATTTTAGATTGGCAGTCACGGATACACGATCACAGAAAGTCTCTCCTGGTGGTCACAGACTCACACTAAAAATTGCCGCCTCGCAGGCGTTGGATCAACTTCTTGACTCTTCACGAATCCCTAATCTCATTACAGTCTTTGAGGGGGAGTGGAACTCTGAGATCGTGCGCTCTCTTCGCACTTTTGGATTTACCAACAAAGAGATATCTGATGCATTTAACAATATTGTTGTGCCATCTGGTTTTACTAACTCTGAAGGCTTGCTTTTCCCCGCCCTCTATAACTTTCCATTAAATACCGATGCACAACATATTCTTCAGGCCATGGTAAATCGTTTTCAGGCAGAGAAAATTGGGCAGGAGATTTTGACCGCGAGCGGTACATTTAAAGCCTCAGAGTTATTGACAATGGCCTCCATTGTTCAAGCCGAGGGCGATTCGGCGGATTTCACTAAGGTTTCACGCGTCATTCGCAATCGCTTAGCGTTAGGTATGCCTTTACAGATGGACTCAACAGTTCACTATGTGAAGGGAGTGCGCGGACAGATTTTCTTAAGTACATCATCAACGCTGATTGCATCTGCCTACAACACCTATAAGCACTATGGATTACCCCCAACTCCTATTGGAAACCCTGGAGCATCGGCAATGCAGGCTGCACTTCATCCAGCTGCTGGTGATTGGCTTTTCTTTATTACCGTTGCTCCGGGCGATACACGGTTTACTCGGTCTAATGACCAGTTCGTGGAATGGAAATTCCTGTACGAGAAGAATCGAAAGGCTGGTGCTTTCAATTGATAAAGGCGGCCGTTCTTGGTTCACCCATTGCTCATTCACTAAGCCCACTCCTACATCAACTTGCATATCGAGAGTTAGCAGTTGACGGTGAATACACCGCCATAGAAGTTTCTTCGGGTGGTCTTCAAGGATTTCTAAACACGTTAGATGACTCCTGGACTGGTTTCTCTCTCACAATGCCCCTGAAGGAAGAAGTTGTAGGGATAGCCGATGTTGTTAGTGATTTGAGTTCTAGGATCGCCAGCGCCAACACCTTGGTCCGCCGTGATGGACGGTGGGAGGCATCGACAACGGATGTTTCAGGATTTTCTTACGCACTTCAATCACATGGAGTTAGCGTTTCAGGGGATGTCTTAATCATCGGATCGGGTGCGACTGCACGAGCGGCTGCCGCTGCATGTGATGGATTAGCATCCCGAATCACTGTTATGGCTCGGTCTATGCATAACGCGCCTTCGATCTCCAACTGCGTAGAAGAATCTGATTTAGATTTCGTTCCATGGCACACGAGCGGAGTTATTGCATCAGCAGATCTCATTGTGTGTACTACTCCGTCAGGTGCAGCGGACTCGCTGGTTGACCTTTTTCCGATTAATCCAAACTCGGTATTCTTCGATGTTCTCTATAACCCATGGCCAACATTGGCGTTATCTGCCTGGGCTGCAACTGGTGGTCAGGTCATCGATGGATTAGATCTTTTGATACATCAGGCGATTGCGCAGGTAGAAATATTTTCTGGATTAAGCGTTGATCGAGCGGCGATGAGCTTGCGTATGCGTGAAGCCGCGCTTTCTCACCTGACCTCATCCACATAGCAGTTCGCTTCTTTGTAGCTGGGCTCTAGCCTTTATGGATGTTTGCGATATACCTATGTGCCATTCCAATGTGTATCGCCGATTGCAAAAGCCATCGGATTCCCAATATCTATTTGATGGTGATGTTCTATGTAATCTGTTGTGAAAGCGTCTTTAGGGGAGTCGGATCCATTGAATTTCTAACACTATGCGCACTCTCATTAGTTGGCCTCAATGTCATCATAAGAATTGGAATGGGAGATGTAAAACTCATCTTTTTGATCTGTTTAGCTTTGAACTTAGACAGATTTAGCCAACTCTTAACCCTTCTGACCGCCGTTTCTCTGGTGGCTTTGGCGACAATAGTGCTCCATTCGGTACGTGCGGGTCAGATTCCGGTGACCATTGCATTGGCTCCGTCAATATTTATCGGTACATGGCTGTATTTAGGCGCGAGAAACACTCCACTTCTGCAAGAATACGCAGATGCGTTGGTTAACAGCTGGTGAGTCACATGGCCAAGCCCTCAGTGCGATTATTGAAGGAATCCCCGCCAGCGTCGAGATAACAACTGCCGATATCAATCACCACTTGCAGCGTCGTCGATTGGGCGCAGGCCGTGGTGCACGTCAGAGTTTTGAGGCTGATGCAGTAACGATTCTTGGTGGAGTCCGACATGGTCTGACACAAGGTGGGCCAATTGCAATTAACATTGATAATTCGGAATGGCCGAAGTGGGAAAGAATTATGTCGGCCGATCCTGTGCCTTTAGAAGAGATCGCACATCTTGCACGTAATGCGCCACTTACCAGGCCTCGTCCGGGTCATGCCGATTTAGTTGGAATGCAAAAATACGATTTAGATGATGCACGTCCGATTTTAGAGCGAGCCAGTGCGCGAGAAACAGCGGCACGTGTGGCACTTGGAGCGGTCGCACGAAACTTTTTACAACAAAGTGTTGGGATTTCAATTCTTAGCCACGTATTGTCAATCGGCACTGCTCGAGTGCCAGATGATCGGCCTCTTCCTTTGTACCAAGACATGCAGCGCATTGATGACGATCCTGTTCGTTGCGCAGATCAAGAGACAAGTGAGCACATGCAGGCTGAGATTGAAAAGGCTCATTCAGATGGCGACACTTTGGGCGGAGTCGTTGAAGTCTTGGCGTACAACATGCCACCTGGTTTGGGATCGCATGCTCACTGGGATCGTCGCCTCGATGCTCGTTTAGCGGGTGCTTTGATGGGAATTCAAGCGATTAAGGGCGTGGAGCTTGGTGATGGATTTGCAACAGCCACTCGCCGAGGGTCACAGGCCCACGATGAAATTGAAAAGGCGAGTGATGGTCGAATCGTCAGACGTACAGATAGAGCAGGCGGCACCGAAGGCGGTATGTCTAACGGAGAAATATTGCGTGTGCGAGCTGCCATGAAGCCGATCTCTACAGTGCCAAAAGCTTTAGATACGATCGACGTTTTAACGGGCGAGGCTGCAAAGGCGATCAATCAGCGATCAGATGTCTGTGCAGTTCCTGCAGCTGGAGTAGTTGCAGAGGCTATGGTCGCACTTGTTCTGGCGCAAGCTGTTCTTGAGAAGTTTGGTGGAGACTCCGTCGGTGAGACGCGACGCAATTTTGAAAGTTACATGTTGAATTTAAATTTCAAGTAGGGAATAGACAATGCCTTCCTATATTTTGATAGGCCCACCAGGTGCCGGTAAGAGCACTGTAGGTAAGGCCCTGGCTAGACATTTAGGAGTTTCATTTGTAGACACAGATCAGGTTGTTGAATCCCAGTGCGAAATGAAGATTTCCGATATTTTCATCACTAAAAGTGAGAGCTTCTTTAGAGATCAAGAGTTTGAAGCGCTGCAGAAATGTTTGAGTATTCCTGATTGTGTACTTTCTCTAGGAGGAGGAGCGCCAATTCCAGAGCGCGCTCAAGAATTGCTACTCAATGTTGACGCGCATATCGTTTTTCTCGATGTTTCATTAGCAATAGCTGCGGCTCGAGTTGGTTTTAATCGTGATCGGCCGCTGTTGTTGGGCAACCCTCGCGCACAATGGCAAGAACTCAACGAAATACGTCGTCCCATATATGAAAAATTAGCGACAGCGGTAGTTAAGGTCGATGGTGCCAGTGTTAAAGAGCTTATTGCGCAGATTGTTGAGGTTTCTTCATGACGACGATTCAGGTTAATGCCGAACATACGTATAACGTAGTTATCGGGTGCGAATGGAAAAGCGAGTTGCTGGCTCTGACTAAGAATCGCTCACGAGTCGCCGTAATCTACTCAACTGCGATGCGCGAAATGATTCGATTCGATGCCAACGCTGAGGCTGAATTTCACTTCTTTGAAGTCAGCGATGGTGAGAGTGCCAAAAATGTATCGACCCTGTCTTCTTTGTGGAATTGGCTTGGTGCAGCTGGTTTCACGCGCTCAGATGTGATCGTGGGCATCGGCGGTGGCGCAATCACAGATCTGTCGGGATTTGCTGCGGCTACATGGCTCCGAGGTATCGATTGGATTGCTATTCCAACCAGTGTTGCAGGAATGGTAGATGCATCGGTTGGAGGCAAGACCGGCATCAACAGTGATTATGGCAAGAACTTGATTGGCGCCTTTCACTCACCAATCTCGGTTTTGATCGACCTTGATTGGTTGCCGACACTATCTGATCGCGACTTTTCTGCCGGAATGGCCGAAGTAATTAAATCTGGGTTTATTAAAGACGGTGAAATTCTGACGACCCTTGCTGGTAATTCACTGACGACCCTGCGATCAAATCTATCGATGGTCTCCAACTTGATTGCCCGTTCGGTGCACGTTAAAGCCGATGTCGTGGGGGAGGATTTCAAGGAGAGTTTTGCACGAGAAGTTCTTAACTACGGTCATACGTTGGGTCATGCCATTGAGATTCATTCACATTATTCTCTGCGCCACGGAGAAGCGGTTTCCATAGGTTTGGTTTACGCTGCTGAATTAGCACACGCACGAGGGCTTCTGTCTGAGCAAACTCTCAACCAACATCGCGAACTCCTTACCGCTTTGATGCTGCCAATTTCATATGATGCCTCGGCCTGGCCAGCGCTATGGCCGCTTTTGGCATTAGATAAGAAGACACGAGGCGCTCAGTTGAGATTTGTAGTCATCGATGCCATCGGGTCAACACTTCGACTTGAAGATCTCAACGAGAGTGAACTTCGAAGTGCTTATGAGAGAATCAGCGCATGAAGATTTTAGTGATCAACGGGCCTAATCTTGCTCGGCTGGATATTAGAGACTCATCTATTTATGGGGATTTAAATTACGGTGAGCTTAAGAGTTTGATTGAAAGCGCTGCCACAACTCATGGCTTAGTTGCAGATGTGCGCCAAAGTGATGATGAGGCAACAATCATTGGTTGGCTACACGAGGCCGCAGATTCAAACACCCCAGTGATTATTAATCCAGCTGCTTTTACCCATTATTCATATGCGATACGCGATGCAGCGGAGTTATTAAAGGCTCCCTTGATAGAGGTTCACTTATCTAATCCCATGGCCCGCGAAGAGTTTCGACACACGTCTGTAATCTCTGGCGTAGCCAATGGAACGATCGGTGGTTTTGGACCGAATTCATATGTCTTGGCGTTAATCGCCATGAAGAACCTGCTCAGTGGGGCGAACTGAGCACTCACTTTTAGCGGGTATCCTTACCCTCTTGCCATCACAATCGATGGCCGAATAACCACCGAATCGACTGGAGTTCTACCGTGGCAACAACTGCTGATTTAAAGAATGGCATCACCTTAGATATTGAAGGCCAACTATGGAATGTCGTTGAGTTTCAGCATGTGAAGCCAGGTAAGGGACCAGCATTTGTTCGCACTAAGTTGAAATCAGTATTAACTGGCAAAGTTATTGATCGTACTTTTAACTCCGGCGTTAAGATTGATATTGAGATCTTAGAAAAGCGCGATATGCAGTACTTGTACAAAGAGGGCGAAGATTTCGTATTCATGGACTCCAAAACATTTGATCAAATGACAATTTCTGAAGCTACGGTCGGCGACATGGCCAACTACATGCTGGAAAATACCGATGCCGTGGTTGCCGTGCATGAAGGTAATCCTCTATATATCGAACTTGCCGCGTCAGTGCCTCTAAAGATCACTTACACAGAGCCAGGAATTCAAGGCGATCGATCATCGGGTGGAACTAAACCAGCAACTGTCGAGACTGGAATTGAGATTCAAGTCCCACTTTTCATTAAGCAGGATGAAGTTGTTATGGTTGATACGCGCGATGGGTCATACCAAGGTCGCGCTAACTAGTGTCTGCACGTAGTAAGGCTCGAAAAGCAGCGCTGGATTTATTGTACGAAGCAGATATTCGTGGAACTAATGCTCTAGAGACTCTGACTCTTCGAGATGTTGTTGAAGAAGGCCCAGATGCTCGACCAATTCGTGAGTACACGAAGGATCTCATAGTAGGAATTAGTGCTCACTATCGAAAGATCGATGAGCTTATTACTACGTATGCTCAAGGCTGGGATATGGATCGCCTACCTGCCGTAGATAGAAATATTTTGCGACTCGGTATTTACGAGATTCTCTGGGGCGCCGATATTCCAGATGCAGTGGCAATCGATGAGGCTTTGGATCTTGCCCGCGAACTCTCAACCGATGATTCTGCTGGATTTATTCACGGAGTTTTAGGTCGTATCGCATCTATTAAAGAGAGTTTATCTATCTAGTTGTATTAGCAGTTCATTTCTTTCTAAAAGCCCCACAAGAGCATCAGGAGGAGCTCCAACAGTAATTGCAACCAGATTGAGATCATCATTACGCAGTGAAAGTACTTCGCCATGCCAATCATTTCGCTTACGAACAATTCCTGAAACGAATGTAATCAGTGCGCGAAGTTGATCGGAATCATCAAGCATCTGGGACTTATCTGTTACTAGAAAACGCAGTCTGCGCAGATCAATCACGATAGCCCTGGACGCCCCTATAGTGGGATCAGGTTCTGATAAGAGGTAATTAAGTGGCACCTCATAAAAAGCGGCGATTTGAATCGCTTTACTAACACTTAAAGTACGATCGCCACGTTCATACGAGCCAAGCACCACTGCAGGTATCTGGCCTTTGCTGCGCAGTTGAACTTCACGTAGAGATAGAGATCGCTCAAGGCGAAGAGTCCGCAGTCGAGCAGAGATCGAATGTGTTGTGGGAGTGTTCATAGTGAGCAGGGTAGGGGCGCAATTTGCTAGCCCGAGAGTTATCCACAGTTTAGGTAGGTGGATGGTATGCTCACGCCTGCATCCTTTAACGACCCATCCTGAGAGATGGGGAAGGAGATTTACTTATGAGCGTTGCCCTGTCCGCACCGGATATATCGCGTGCGTTGATTCGTATTTCCCATGAGATTCTTGAGAAGAATCAAGGAGCTAGTAATTTAACGCTGTTGGGGATTCCCACTCGCGGAGCCCACCTTGCTAGCCGTATAGCCCAATCTATTGCCAGCATAGAGGGGTGTGAAGTTCCAGTCGGAATGCTCGATATCACGATGCATCGTGATGACTTACGCATTCGCCCCCTTCGCGCGATCATGTCCACCTCGATTCCTCGGGAAGGCATTGAAGGCCGTGATGTGATCCTTATCGATGATGTCCTGTTTTCAGGACGAACTATTCGAGCAGCCCTTGATGCTTTAGGAGAAATTGGGCGACCTCGTTCAGTTCAATTGGCAGTCCTAGTTGATCGTGGGCATAGAGAACTTCCTATTCGCGCCGACTTTGTTGGCAAGAATCTACCCACATCGCCTTCTCAATCAGTGCGAGTGCGCCTGACGGAGATCGATGGAGCCGATGAGGTTCTCATAGAAGGTGAGTCACACTGATGCGTCACTTACTCTCGATTAGTGATCTAAGCGCGCACGATGCAATCGTGATTCTAGATACTGCCGCAGAACTTGAAAGAGTCAGCGATGGGCAAGTTAAGAAGCTGCCGACACTTCGCGGACGCACTATCGTAAATCTCTTTGCTGAAGATTCAACCCGCACACGAATTTCCTTTGAAGCAGCTGCAAAGCGCTTGTCAGCAGATGTTATAAATTTCTCTGCAAAAGGATCGAGCATAAGCAAAGGTGAATCGCTGAAAGATACAGCTATGACTTTACAAGCTATGGGCGCCGATGCGGTCGTAATTCGACACAGTGCATCTGGTGCACCACAACGATTAGCAGATTCGCAATGGATGACAGGTAGTGTCATTAACGCTGGAGATGGAACGCATGAACATCCTAGTCAAGCGCTGCTCGATGCCTTCACGATTCGCAAACACTTAGGGAAAGGCGGCTCTAACTTAGCTGGTATTAAAGTGGCAATTGTTGGCGATGTTTTGCACTCCCGAGTAGCGCGCTCTAATGTCTTGTTGTTAACCCTTTTAGGCGCTCATGTCACATTAGTGGCCCCACCTACGTTACTTCCTGTTGGCGTTGAAAGTTGGCCAGTTAACATCTCCTACAATTTTGATGATGTTGTTGCAGGCGTGGATGTTGTAATGATGTTGCGTGTCCAACAGGAGCGTATGAGCGATCTGTTTTTCCCTAACGCGCGAGAGTATTCGCGTTACTTTGGTTTGAATTTGCAGCGTTTAGCGAAGATGCAGCCACATGCCATCATCATGCACCCGGGTCCAATGAATCGTGGGCTTGAGATCGCGGCTGAAGTTGCTGATAGTGCTCGCTCTGTAATTGTTGAACAAGTTGCAAATGGCGTCAGTGTTCGAATGGCAATTCTCTATGTCTTATTAGCTGGAGCACCACTGGAATCGGAGTCAAAATTATGACATCAAGTAAATTCCTGCTCAAAGGCGGTGCTCTGCCTGATGGAACACTGCACGATATTGTGATTGAAGGCGAACTAATCACCACGGTTCACGCTGGGATTTCTGATCCACAAGCTACGGTTATCGATGCTACGGGCTGTGTGATCCTGCCTGGTTTAGTCGATCTTCATACGCATCTGCGCCAACCTGGTCGAGAAGATGCCGAAACCGTCGAATCGGCATCGCGAGCTGGAGCTAAGGGCGGCTTTACCGCACTTTCTGCAATGGCTAACACGTCACCAGTTGCCGATAATGCTGGAGTTGTAGAGCAGGTGTATCGCTTAGGACAAGAGGCGGGCTTATTGGATGTTTTTCCAATCGGTGCTGTAACCCAAGGTTTAAAGGGTGAAGCCTTATCTGAGATTGGAGCAATGGCTGATTCTGTTGCTCGTGTTCGAGTATTTAGCGATGATGGAATGTGTGTATTCGATCCACTAGTTATGCGTCGCGCCCTTGAATATATTAAGAAGTTCAATGGAGTTATTGCACAGCATGCACAAGAGCCACGTCTTACTGTTGGCGCCCAGATGAATGAAGGTGAAATTTCAGCTCGTTTAGGTTTACGGGGATGGCCAGCGATTGCTGAAGAGGCGATTATCGCGCGCGATGTATTGCTTACTGATCATGTTCAATCACGTCTTCACGTGTGTCACGTTACAACTGCCGGGGGAGTAGAGATTATTCGCTGGGCTAAAGCACGGGGAATTAACGTCACTGCTGAAGTTACTCCTCATCATCTTCTTTTAACTGATGATTTATCCTGTTCGTATGATCCTGTGTTTAAAGTTAATCCACCGCTTCGCACCGAAAAAGATATTCATGCCTTGCGGGAAGCGTTAGCTGACGGAACAATCGATATCGTTGCAACAGATCACGCACCCCACACCATGGAATCAAAAGAATGCGAATGGCAAGAGGCATCATTTGGAATGTTGGGACTAGAGACCGCGTTATCAATTGTTCAAAAGACCATGGTTGACACTGGCTTAATGAAATGGCAGGACGTGGCAGATCGCATGTCCAAAGCACCAGCAACTATTGGTGGTTACGATCAGCAAGGACAAGGTATTGCACCAGGTAATTTTGCTAATTTAACGGTTGTTAATCCTTCGCAGACATGGACTGTCGATCGCGACTTAGTGCAATCACGCAGTCGCAACACTCCATTTCATGGTTATCAGTTGCCAGGGGCGCTAACGCATACGTTTTACAGGGGAAAAGCCACGCTTCTCAATGGGGTGGTTGCTTAAGTGTGCACTGCATTCCTAGTACTAGATGATGGCAGAACTTTCGAAGGTAAGTCTTGGGGAGCGCAAGGTCGCACATTTGGCGAGGCGGTATTTCAGACTGGAATGACAGGATATCAAGAGACTTTGACGGACCCTTCGTATCATAAGCAGGTTGTCATTATGACGGCTCCGCATATCGGAAACACTGGATTTAATTCGCACGATAATGAATCAGAGAAGATTTGGGTTTCTGGTTTTGTAGTAAGAAATCCTTCTCAGCTCGTGTCGAATTGGCGAAGTGAGAATGATTTAGAGTCCGAGCTTGTGTCTCAGAATATTGTTGGTTTACAAGGCATCGATACCAGAGCGCTTACTCGTCATCTTCGAGATAGAGGGGCGATGCGCGTCGGCATTTTTTCTGGATTAGATTTAACTCGAGAAGAAATGGTTATAGAGGTACGTAAAAGTTCACAAATGTCTGGCTCTTTTTTAGTTGCCGATGTCTCAACTGATAGTCCTTATGTGGTAGCTGCAAAAGGTGACAAGAAATTTGTTGTTGCCGCCCTTGATCTCGGCATTAAATCTGCAACTCCGCGCGCTTTGTCAGAGCGCGGGGTCGAAGTTCACGTCCTGCCATTTAATACAAGTGCAGAAGATATTATCGCTCTAAATCCGGATGGTGTTTTTATATCTAATGGCCCTGGCGATCCTGCAACTATGATTGATGTAATAGAGGTCGTCCGTCAGATTCTTGCCAAAGCGATACCTATATTCGGAATTTGTTTTGGTCATCAGATTCTAGGCAGAGCGTTGGGTTTTGAAACCTACAAGCTGGCATTTGGCCACCGTGGAATTAATCAACCAGTCATCGATAAAAGCACAGGTAAAGTTGAGATAACTTCGCATAATCATGGCTTTGCATTGGCGGCCCCAACCGACTCCGAATTCACTACAGTGTTTGGACGCGGAGAAGTTACTCATGTTTGCCTCAACGATGGGGTTGTTGAAGGACTGCGTCTGATTGATCAACCAGCCTTTTCAGTGCAGTATCACCCTGAAGCTGCTGCTGGGCCTCATGATGCGGCCTACCTCTTCGACCGTTTCGTAGATTTAATGTCTAAGAAGGTGAGCAAGTAATGCCGCGCGATACCTCGATTAAGAGCGTTTTGGTTATTGGAAGTGGACCAATTGTTATAGGTCAAGCCTGCGAGTTTGATTATTCTGGTACGCAAGCGTGTCGTGTTTTGCGTGAAGAGGGTATTCGAGTGATTTTAGTGAACTCAAATCCCGCGACGATTATGACCGATCCTGAGTTTGCTGATGCCACATACATAGAGCCAATCACTCCTGAAGTTATCGAAAAAATCATAGCGCACGAAAAACCAGATGCAGTGCTTGCAACTTTAGGCGGGCAAACAGCGTTGAACGCAGCGATAGGACTTTTTGAACGAGGTACCTTAGCTAAGTATGGAGTTAAATTAATTGGTGCAGATGTTGGTGCGATTCAGCGCGGTGAAAATCGTGAACTCTTCAGAGGCATCGTAGAAAAAGTTGGCGGTGAATCAGCACTGTCAATCGTTTGCCACACTATGGATGAAATTATCGCTGCAGTAGAAACTTTGCAATACCCAGTCGTTATTCGCCCATCATTTACTATGGGTGGACTAGGTTCTGGAATCGCTTTTAATGAAGATCAGTTGCGACAAATTGCTGGTGCAGGATTGCGTCATAGTCCAACGTCAGAGGTTTTACTGGAAGAGTCGATTATTGGTTGGAAAGAGTACGAGCTCGAAGTTATGCGTGATCATAAGGACAACGTCGTTATTGTCTGCAGTATCGAGAACGTAGATCCCATGGGCGTGCATACAGGTGACTCGATTACTGTGGCGCCAGCTATGACGTTAACCGATGTCGAGTATCAAAGACTTCGAGATCTCTCATTGCAGATTATCCGTGAAGTTGGCGTTGAAACAGGGGGTTGCAACATCCAATTTGCAGTAAATCCTGCTAATGGTCGGATTATCGTTATTGAAATGAATCCCCGAGTATCGCGCTCGAGTGCATTGGCATCAAAGGCGACAGGTTTTCCAATTGCCAAGATCGCCACAAAATTAGCTATTGGCTACACGTTGGATGAGATTAATAACGACATCACTAAGGTAACACCGGCCTCGTTTGAGCCAACTCTTGATTATGTTGTCGTTAAGATGCCACGTTTTGCATTTGAAAAATTTGCCGATGCAGATCCACGCCTGACTACAACAATGAAGAGCGTCGGAGAAGCTATGGCTATCGGCAGGTCATTTTCTGAAGCGCTCATGAAGGCCTTGCGTTCACTTGAGCGCAAGGAAGCAATCTTTACATGGCCAGAGATAACACCAACTCAGAAAGATCAGTTATTGCTTTCGATCGCAATACCAACTGAATATCGTCTGCAACAGGTTCAACGCGCTTTGTGGGCAGGGGCCTCCATCGATGAAGTTTTCACGGCCTGTAAAATAGATCCTTGGTATCTTCGCCAAATTCAGATAATTAATGAGCAAGCTCAAGAGATATCAATGCCTGGTGACCTTACGGCGCAGTTGCTAAAGACAGCTAAATCAAATGGTTTTTCGGATGCCCAAATTGCTTCGCTGAGGGGAGTCAGTGAGGATGAAGTTCGACGCATCCGACATCATTTCTCTATTCGTCCAGTGTATAAAACCGTGGATACATGTGCAGCCGAGTTCGAAGCGTTTACTCCGTATCATTATTCTTCATATGAAGAAGAGACAGAGGTTCGACCACGAACGGTACCTGCAGTAATCATTCTTGGTAGCGGACCTAATCGCATCGGTCAAGGAATCGAATTTGACTACTCCTGTGTGCATGCATCATTCGCGCTTCGCGAAGCCGGATATGAAACAATTATGATTAACTGCAATCCCGAGACTGTTTCCACCGACTATGACACAAGTAATCGACTCTATTTTGAGCCATTGACCTTAGAAGATGTCTTGGAAGTTATTCATGCTGAAACTCAAGCCGGTCCTTTACTGGGAGTAATTACCCAACTTGGCGGTCAGACTCCGCTTGGTTTGGCAGCAGGTCTCAAGGCCAACGGTGTGACCATCCTAGGCACTAGCCCGGAGGCGATAAATTTAGCTGAAGAGCGTGGAGCATTTGGAAATATTCTCCATGAACAGAATTTAACCGCGCCTGAGTTTGGAATGGCTGCATCAGAGCTTGAAGCCATCACGATTGCAACTCGTATTGGGTACCCAGTCTTGGTCCGCCCATCCTTTGTATTAGGTGGACGTGGCATGGAGATTGTTTACGATGATCAATCACTTGCAGGCTTTATTTCTAGAGCCACCGATATCACACCTGATCACCCAGTATTGGTAGATCGCTTCCTAGATAGCGCTATAGAAATCGACGTAGATGCACTCTATGACGGCAACGATTTATTTCTTGGTGGCGTTATGGAACACATAGAAGAGGCCGGAATTCATAGTGGGGATAGCGCATGCGTTCTGCCATCTATGACGGTGACAGCAGAGGCGTTAATTGAAATTAAAGAAGCAACGTTAAAGATTGCCAGTGGAGTTGGAGTACGAGGACTCATTAATATCCAATTCGCAATTGCAGATTCAAAACTCTATGTTCTTGAAGCGAATCCACGAGCCTCCCGTACAGTGCCATTTGTTAGCAAGGCAACAGGTGTGCCCTTGGCTAAAGCTGCAGCACGAATCTCCCTTGGAAGTTCGATTGCAGAACTTCGTACAGAGGGTTTATTACCAGCAAGTGGTGATGGACAAGCGCGAGGAATCTCAGTCAAAGAGGCCGTTCTTCCATGGAATCGCTTCCGACGAAGCGATGGTCGCGGCGTTGACGCGGTGCTAGGTCCGGAGATGCGCTCCACTGGAGAAGTTATGGGTATTTCACCCACTTTTGGCGAGAGCTATGCCAAGTCGCAGATCCAAGCTTTCGGTCCATTACCAAAGAGCGGTACGGTCTTTATATCTCTTGCCGATAAGAACAAGGCTCAAGGAGTTGATGCTGCAGCTGGGCTTTTGGCGCTGGGATTTAGAGTTTTAGCAACTCAAGGAACTGCACAGTTTCTTCTCGAGCATGGAGTAACGTCGATCACTGTGCGAAAGAACTCTGAAGGAACAGGGCCAATGGGTGAGCGCACTATCGTTGACATGATTAACGCCGGTGATATCGATCTAGTTATTAATACGCCGGTTGGTCGTGGAACGCGCCACGATGGGTGGGCGATTCGAACTGCAGCGGTCCAGCGCTCGATTCCAATTATCACAACAACTGCGGGCTTTAATGCAGCCGTTGAAGGAATTCGTTTCTTGCAATCTCAAGAGCTATCCATTAAATCGCTACAAGAATGGCTGGCGTGACATGGCTGAGATTAATAAGAATGCACAACAACTGAAGGCGATTTTGGTCAGCAATAAGCGTGTAGGTCAATACCATCAACTCATTGTAAATATTGGCGATGTAGCAAATCTCTGTAAGCCAGGAAACTTCGTTGCCATCAATGTTGGAGGAGATACCTCACGTATGGTTTTGCGCCGTGCGTTTGCAATTTCACGAGTCTCAACGAATTCAATTTCTGGCGGAACAATGGAGTTAATTGTTGCACCTCACGGGCAAGGTAGCTCCTGGTTATGTTCCCAGAATGAGGGATCGGTTTTAGATGTCGTTGTCCCTCTCGGCACTGCCTTTGGCATTCCCACCGAGCCAGTGCAAGTGCTCTTAGTAGGCGGTGGATATGGTTCAGCGCCGCTTTTTGGTTTAGCAGAAGTTCTCAACGCACGAGGATGCCGCGTGGATATGCTGTTGGGTGCAAGTACTGCCTCCAAAATCTATGCTCCGATGGAGGGAAAGCGCGCAGTAAATTCGCTACGTATTTATACAGAAGATGGAACTATGGGTCAGACCGGCAGAGTGACCGATCCAATAAAGGCGTTAGTCGATGATTTGAATATCGCGGTCATCTATTCGTGCGGGCCAATGGCGATGTTGTCGGCGATTGATTCGATTACTCGAGGCACTGAGGTTGTCCATCAGTGCGCAGTAGAAGAGTCAATGGCCTGTGGAATCGGAATCTGCATGACGTGCGTACTGCCTACGATGGATAGCGATGGCAATATCGCCATGCTGCGCTCCTGCATAGACGGACCAGTCATGGATGGCGAAAATGTCATGTGGGATAAGGTCGGGAAGAGTTTATGAGTGCCTTGGATTTCTCAACTACATTGGCAAATGCGTGGTTTCCTTCACCTGTTTTTACTGCAAGCGGATGTGCGAGTTCGGGTCGAGAGTTAGCACAGTTTTTTGATCTACATTCAATTGGTGGAGTTGTTACCAAATCAGTCATGACAAAGGCCAGATACGGCCGTCCAACACCACGAATGGCTGAGACGCCGAGTGGAATGCTTAATTCAATAGGCTTACAAGGTCCTGGCATTGATGCCTTTATCGCTAAAGATATTCCATATCTTATTGAACAAAAGGCGCGAATCATTGTCTCGATTGCGGGGGAGACCGTAGAAGAGTACTCAACCCTTGCTCGCAAGTTGCGCGGAGTCTCAGGAATAAGTGCCATCGAAGTAAATATTTCTTGTCCTAATGTTGAAAATAGAGGTTTAGTTTTTGCTTGCGACCCCGATGCATCTCGACGCGTCATTGATGGCGTTCGACGCACAATCGGCGGAGAGCTTCCTATCATCGCCAAACTCTCCCCAGATGTAACTGACTTGGTTGCAATTGCACGTTCTGTGGTCGATGCTGGCGCCGATGCAGTTGCACTCATAAATACAGTACTTGGGATGGTCATCAATTTAGACACGATGCGCCCACACCTTGGCGGAAAGACTGGTGGTTTGTCTGGTCCGGCGATTAGACCAATAGCAGTTCGTGCGATCTATCAAGTTCACGCTGCGCTACCCAATGTTCCAATCTTAGGAATGGGTGGAGTAGCAAGTGGTCGCGATGCACTCGAGATGATTGCTGCAGGTGCCAGTGGAGTCTCTGTTGGTACGGCCAGTTTTGGAAATCCGAATGCAATTCCTACTATTCAGGGTGAGCTAAGAGATCTACTTATTGCAAAAGGATTTACTTCACTTCGCGATGCAATTGGTTTTGCACACAGAACGGAGCCTTCTGATGTCGAATAAAGCGCCGATAGTTCTTGCGGTAGATACATCTGATCTAGAAACTGCGATTAGTTGGGTTAAAGCTACTGACGATGTCGTCTCTGTCTATAAATTGGGCCTTGAGTTCTTCTTAACATTTGGAGCCGAAGGAGTTAAGGCAATAACTAGCATCACAAATGCAGATATTTTCTTAGATTTAAAACTCCATGACATCGCACATACGGTTGCCGGGGCCTCTCAAGCAATCTCTGGTCTTCGTCCCAAATTCTTAACCGTTCATGCCTCTGGTGGTTCGAGCATGATCCGTGCAGCTGTCGATGCCTTGCCCGCTACATATGTAACTGGCGTGACGATTCTGACGTCGCTATCAGAAAAAGATGTTGCAGATATTGGTTTCAGGAACAGTGCCTTAGATAGCGCAGTTGGTTTAGCCGTTCTTGCGACATCAGCTGGTGCTCGCGCAATCGTTTGTTCACCGTTAGAAATCTTAGCGATTCGTCAAGCAGTTGGTAATGATGTCACCATTATTACTCCTGGAGTAAGGCCCGCTGATAGTTCATCCTTAGATGATCAAGTCCGAACAATGACCCCTCGAGAGGCCATTGACCGCGGTGCTGATTTAGTGGTTATTGGTAGGCCTATTACGCAGTATTGGCAGCACGGTGCTGATGCAATGCGTAATCGCGCGATTGAGATAGCCCAGCAGATTCTATAAATATTAACTGAGTGCACTAGATTTAGCCCATGGGAGCACCTCCGCAGTTAACACCGCAGCAGCGAGCGATGGCCCTAGATAAGGCCGCTCAATCACGAAAGCGTCGTGCCGAAGTAAAAAATAAGATAAAGAGTGGTGAGTTTTCTATTGATACAGTTCTGGAGATTGCGGCTAATGAAGAAAGTGTTGGCAGAATGCGAGTTAGAGAGCTCTTAGAGGCTCTGTCTGGTGTTGGAAAAGTAAGGGCAACCTCGCTCATGGAGCGATTAAATATTTCACCTACGCGTAGGATTCAGGGCTTGGGTCGTCATCAATTAAAACAGTTACGACATGAGTTTATGAAATCTACACATGCAGTTGAACCCGGCAAACTCTTAGTGCTTTCTGGTCCTGGGGGAGTTGGCAAAAGTACGGTAGCTAGTACGTTACGAGCATCTGGTGATTTTTGGGTGAGTGTTTCGGCGACAACTAGATCTCCTCGAGGCAATGAACACGACGGTGTCGATTACTTCTTTATTTCAGATGAGGAGTTTTCGCGAAGAATTAAAGATGATGAGTTTCTAGAGTGGGCGCAGTTTGCTGGAAGTCGCTATGGAACCCCACGATCTGCAGTAGAAGAGGCGCTCTTAAAGGGAAGAAATGTTCTGCTAGAGATTGAGATCGATGGAGCACGACAGGTTAAAGCCCATCTGCCGCAATCGCTCTTAGTGTTTTTAGAGCCCCCATCCTGGGAAGAGCTCGTCTCAAGATTAGAGGGTCGTGGAACTGATGGCCCAGAACGTAGAGCCGAGCGCCTGGCCCTTGCTCAGGAGGAGCTTGCAGCAGCCTCATTCTTCGATATCGTGATCGTCAATGACCAGGTCGAACGGGTAGTACAACAACTGATAGGATTGATATCTTGACCAAAACAGCGTATGAGCGGGGATAACTATGGATGGCATCACAAATCCACCTATTGACGAACTTCTAGAGAAGAGTGGCTCCAAGTACAGCCTGGTTCTCTATGCTGCAAAGCGTGCTCGTCAGATCAACGCCTATTATTCACAACTTGGCGAGGGACTTCTTGAATATGTCGGTCCGCTAGTTGAGACCCATGTTCATGAAAAGCCGCTATCAATCGCCCTTCGTGAGATTAATGAAGGTTTATTAACGATCGAAAATCTCGAACCAACGGCTTAAAGCTTTCTGCTCACAATGTCTGCTACCGGCCGTGAAGTAATACTCGGTGTTGGGGCAGGGATTGCGGCGTATAAATCCGCCGACCTTGTGCGTCGACTCCAAGATCGCGGTTATCACGTGCGAGTTGTTCCAACCCCTGCATCCTTAAATTTTGTTGGGGCCTCGACGTGGGAAGCGCTGACTGGACGTCCGGTTCGCACCCAGGTTTGGGAAGATGTTCACGAAGGTGCACATATTTCTCTAGCTCATGACAGCGATTTCTTTCTAATTGCACCAGCAACAGCAGATCTGATTGCTCGTATAGCAACTGGCCGTGCAGATGATCTTTTAACTAATTTAGTTTTAGCAAGTGATGCACCAAAAATGGTTATCCCAGCGATGCATTCACATATGTGGAATGACCCAGCTACTAAGGCCAACGTTGAAACTCTACGATCTCGAGGCTTTGTTGTATTAGAGCCTGATACAGGTCGACTAGCTGGTAATGACTCTGGCCCAGGAAGATTCCCTGAAACTAATCGCATCATTGAAGAGTTTGATTCAATGACTGGGCATAAGCGTGATCTTGTTGGTCGAAGAGTTCTGGTTACTGCTGGAGGTACACGCGAAGCGATCGATCCCGTGCGCTATATCGGAAATAGGTCCTCTGGCAAGCAAGGTTTGGCGCTAGCACGTGCAGCTGCGATGCGCGGAGCCGATGTGCACTTAATTGCCGCCAATATGGATACATCGGCCATTCATGGAATAACGGTCAGTAATGTTGAGAGCGCCCTTGATATGCGAGAAGTCCTCAAAGATAAGTTCGCTTCGTGTGATGTCTTAATCATGTGTGCCGCAGTAGCAGATGCAAGGCCCACCCAAAAGCTCAATGAAAAGATTAAGAAGGCCTCTTTCACATCCATAGAATTAGAGACAAACCCTGACTTGTTAGCAGAAATATCGACTACTAAAACGAATCAGGTGATAATCGGCTTTGCCGCTGAGACTTCCGACCATATCGAATCGGCGCGATCAAAGATGCAGGCAAAGGGCCTAGATGTTATTTATGTTAATGATGTTAGCGGCGGTGCAATATTCGGAAAGGATGTTACACACGGTACAATCCTGCTAAGTAATGGTGAGGATATAGCGCTCAAGGAAGTCTCCAAAGACGCTCTCGCAGAAATACTCCTTGATCACGCCATCCGGCAGTTAGGTTAAAACTTATGTCACAGCGCCTCTTTACTTCAGAATCAGTTACCGAAGGACATCCTGACAAGATCGCAGATGCGATCTCAGATGCAGTTCTTGATTCACTGCTCTCACAGGATATAAAAAGCCGAGTTGCCGTCGAAACCTTGATCACTACCGGCCAAGTACATGTTGCTGGTGAAGTTACCACTGATGGCTACGCCGATGTAAATACTATTGTTCGAGATACCGTTCTCAATATCGGCTATGACTCATCAGATAAAGGCTTTGATGGAAATAGTTGCGGAGTTTCCATCTCTATTGGTCAGCAGTCACAAGATATAGCGCAGGGTGTGGATGATGCATATGAGCACCGTGTCTCATCAGGTGTTGATCCATTAGATCTGCAAGGCGCTGGAGATCAAGGCTTGATGTTTGGTTATGCCTGCGATGACACAAAAGAGCTAATGCCACTTCCTATTTGGTTGGCACATGCCTTGGCGGCGCAACTGTCAAAGGTACGCAAATCAGGCCAGCTTGCATATCTGCGACCTGATGGAAAAACTCAAGTAACGATTGAATATGATGGCGATCGTGCAGTAGCACTCAACACTGTCGTTATATCTAGCCAGCACAGCGAAGATGTAGATGTGGTGAAGGTTCTAACTCCAGAGATTATTGAGTACGTGATTAATCCAATTTTATCGACGATTGATCTGCCTAAAAATAACCTCACAACACTCATAAATCCAACGGGCCGTTTTGTTATTGGCGGCCCAATGGGAGATGCGGGTTTAACGGGTCGTAAAATAATCGTTGATACATACGGTGGAATGGCACGACATGGCGGGGGAGCCTTTAGCGGTAAAGATCCATCAAAGGTCGATCGCTCTGCTGCTTATGCCATGCGTTGGGTAGCAAAAAATGTAGTGGCAGCCGGGCTAGCGCGACGCTGCGAAGTACAAGTTGCTTACGCAATCGGCAAAGCTCAGCCAGTCGGCCTTTTTGTGGAGACGTTTGGTACTGAGAGCGTGCCTGTTCAAAAGATTCAAGATGCAGTGCTTGCAACCTTTGATCTTCGGCCAGCTGCGATTATTCGGGATTTAGAACTCTTACGACCTATATATTCTTTGACAAGTGCCTATGGACACTTCGGTCGAGAGCTGCCTGAGTTTGCTTGGGAACGAACAGATCGCGTCGATGCCTTACAAAAGGCGGTTAAGTAGAACGTGGCCACGCCGCGTTTATTTCGTCTTAAGGCCGAGGTAGTTGCACGGCCCCAAGGCGAAGCGGCGAAGATTCTTCCTTTTGCCAGAATCTGGGTGGATACAGGTGTATTTCACTTAGATGCACCATTTGATTATGCCGTTCCAGAAGAGCTTGACGATGTTATCGCTACTGGAATACGCGTACAGGTGCCATTTGGAAATCGTGAAGTAGAAGGAATCGTCATTGAGCGATGTGCAGAATCACAAACCTCCGGACGAATACGTCACATAACTAAAGCTCTGTCCCCTCATCCGGTAGCAACTTCGAAGTCTCTTACTCTCATACATGAGGTTGCTGTTCGTTGGGCCAGTAATACCTTTGATGTTATTCGTTTGGCGATCCCACCCCGTGTTGCATCAGTCGATAAAATATTTTCTGCTACAGATTCGCAAGAAAATAGCGATTTACAGTTCGATGCACCTAGCTCCTTCGTTGCCTTTGACCCCTATGAGAACCCTGCCAAGCAAGTAGTCGCTCTTATTGCGGATGGGTACAAAAAAGGCTCGGTTCTATTAGTAGCACCGGATGAACGTGATCTCGACCAGATATGTGCGTTTCTAGAATCTCAACACTTACGTTATCTTCGCCTTGATAGTTCACTGCCCAGAGCACAGAGGTATAGCAACTATTTGCACGCTCTTCATACATCTCATTGCATAGTTCTTGGCGCACGTAGTGCCATATTTACACCTGTCGCAGGGCTGCGGACGATAATTGTATATAAAGAAAGCTCCCATGAACATTATGAGCAACGCTCACCCGGCTTCAACGTTCGAGACATTGCCGGTTTGCGCAGAGGTTTGGAGAGTTTAGAGATTGTTTATACGGGATATGTGCCATCTATGGAGCTCTCGTTGTTAATAGAAAATAAAACTCTTCACTTTATCAATCATGCGCACAGATTAAACGTTAAGTCATTCTCGAGCGAAGATGGCACTCTACTTCCAGGGCGAATATTTACTGAAGTTCGTAAAGCTCTAAGCCGCGGTCCCGTGCTTTTTTTAGTACCCCGTAAAGGTTATGGAAATGCGCTTTTATGCGCCCATTGCAAGAATCTAGCTCAGTGCGCATGTGGAGGTCGCCTGATAGTTGGATCAAAGAGTTCACCACCTGTATGCACAGTGTGCTCATCAGTTTTTTACGATTGGTCTTGTTCGTGGTGTAACCGACAAAAACCATATATTGCCGGCAGAGGTATTGAACGAGCAGCCGAAGAGATATCGCGTGCATTTAGTGGCTTCCCTTTGATTCTCTCCTACGGCGATGTCATAAAACCCTCTGTCAGTAATCTTCCATCACTGGTTCTAGCAACCCCAGGTGCTGCACCACATTGTGAAGGTGGGTACAGCGCTGTTGCATTATTGGAGGGCATTAACTTCTTTTCTCACCCAGACTTACGAGCTCAAGAGCGCGCCCGAGAACTTTTCTTTGAGACTGCGGCGATGATTGATGCAAAGGGCGCTGTGCTCGTATCGATTCCTGATGCACATCCAGTCACTGCTGCACTTACTCAATGGAATCCGGGCGTCATGATTCGACGAGAACTAGAGGAACGAAAGGAAGTTGGTCTACCTCCATTTGTCCACTGCATTCTTATAACCGCTCCTATTGCCGAAAGTACTCAACTAGCCAATGGGTTGAGAAAGTCCATTGCCGATGCGAGATTACCAACATCACTTAAAATTTTGGGACCTACACCAGTGCAGAAGGATCAAGCAAAGATCATGCTTTATGTTGACGATAATGGGCTGGCTCAAGTGAGCGCATTTGTTCATGAGTTGCAACGTCGACGAAGTATCGCTAAAAAGCAACTTCTGAGCATGCGAGTAGATCCATATTCTTTCTAGGCCTTTGGTAGGATTACACAATGTCCATTCAAGAGATTCGACTTTTTGGCGATCCGGTTCTTGTTACTCCGGCAGCTCTTGTGGTGGATTTTGATAAAGAGTTGCGTAATTTAGTCGCAGACCTTACGCAAACAATGTTAGAGGCTCCTGGAGCAGGTTTGGCAGCGCCTCAAATAGGCGTGGCGCTTCGGGTTTTTACTTGGAATGTTGATGATGAATTAGGCCACCTGGTGAACCCTGTTTTGGTTCTGGGCGATGAGATTCAAGAGGGTGACGAGGGCTGTCTTTCTTTCCCAGATATGAGCTATCCAACGCCGCGAGCTATGCGCGCCGTTGCTCAGGGTTTCAATATGTTTGGAGAGCCAATCAGCGTGGATGGTACAGAGTTTCTGGCTCGAGCATTGCAGCATGAAACAGATCATCTCGATGGCATTCTCTTTATTGATCGGATGCTTCCTGGCGATCGCAAAGCGGCCATGAAAGAGATTCGTGAATCGGACTGGTTTAACGAAGCTGCACAAATCGGTCAAAATATTCATATTAAAGAGTCACCGCACAATATTTTCGGACGGAACACCTAATGCGTATTGGAGTAGCAGCTACTCCACAGGTTGCAATACCGACGCTTGATTGGTTACTTACGACTGACCACGAACTTGCACTCGTGATTACACAGCCAGACAAACCTGCTGGCCGTGGACGCGAGCTCAAGCAGTCGCCAGTAAGTGAGTGGGCAGGCATTCATGGGGTAACCACTCTCAAACCTGAATCATCTGCCAGCCTGGTCGAACATCTTGAATCATTAGATTTAGTCATAACTATCGGCTACGGCGTCATACTTCCTGAGAGCATTTTGAAACTTCCGAAGTTTGGTTTTATCAACCTACATTTCTCTTTGCTTCCGGCCTACCGTGGTGCAGCGCCAGTGCAACGCGCAATTGAAAATGGCGAAGAAGTAACCGGGCTAACTGTTTTTCAATTAGATAAAGGTATGGATACTGGACCAGTATTCACCTCGATGGCTGTGAACATGGAGCCGCAATGGCGTTCCCACGAAGCTCTTGAACATTTAGCGCAGTTGGGTCCTGTAGCAATCGCATCATCACTCGAGTCGATATCGCTAGGAGTCAAACCGCAGGCTCAAGCCGGTCAAGCAACAATGGCACCTAAGATATCTAAGGCCGAGGCAGAGATCAATTGGCGTCACAATAATCGCACTATTGTCAATAAGATTCGGGCTTTTTATCCCGCGCCTTCTGCCTGGACATTATGGAATGGTACTGCCGTTAAAATCACCAACGCTCGTATTCATGACACTATTGAAAAACTAGAACCTGGTCAGATTCTTTTCCACAACAAGAAACTTCTAGTTGGCGCAGAAAATCGCGGAGCCGTTGAACTTGTCTCTGTTATTCCATCAGGTAAGAACGAGATGGCGGCTGCTGATTGGGCTCGTGGGGCGCACCTGCATGGTGGTGAATATTTTGGTTGAGGCACGTAGAAACACTTTTAAATCACCTAAACCAGATGCACCACGATTACTGGCATATGATCTTTTAACAGAGGTAAATAGAAACGAGGGTTACTCAAATTTACTCTTACCCGCCGCCTTATCGGCTAGTAATCTTGAAGATAGAGACCGAAATCTAGTTACCGAATTACTGTATGGAACCATTCGAATGCAAGGAAAACACGATTGGGTCTTATCCCAACTTAGTGACCGTCCTTGGGGTGAAGTAGATTCTGGGATTGTGGACCTATGCAGACTAGGTGTCCACCAAATCCACGAGATGCGAATCCCGGATCATGCTGCAGTGGCGGCGACCGTTGAAGTTGCACGAAAGCGAGTCGGTGAATCAAAGGCCAGTTTTGTTAATGCGCTCTTACGCGGAGTAACTAGAAAAAGCATTGATGATTGGTTTGCTCCGCTTAGGGAGATAGAAGATCCTGTAACA
>CAFBQN010000004.1_pt1 | contig 30097 bp, 28 predicted proteins | sample 7269971 | NCBI WGS metagenome assembly CAFBQN01 (sample SAMEA6814181, study PRJEB35770) | uncultured Actinomycetes bacterium | biome: Freshwater; feature: Freshwater reservoir; material: water | place: Czech Republic | collected 2016-11-09 | depth 30m m
GAGGAGATGCGATTGAGCTCCATCATCATGACGCGAATAACGCTTGCTCGCTCTGGAACATCGTTGGTAATTCCAAGGAGTTTTTCTACGGCTAAGCAGTAAGCAGTCTCATTAAACAGAGGCCCTAAGTAATCCATACGTGTGACAAAAGTGGTTCCTTGAGTCCAGTTACGGAACTCCATATTCTTTTCAATTCCTGTGTGTAGATAACCGATTCCGCAACGAACTTCTGTAACAGTCTCGCCCTCGAGTTCCAGAATCAGACGTAGCACTCCATGTGTTGATGGATGCTGCGGACCCATATTTACAACAACGCGCTCTTCTTTAGTTGAGCCAATCTCTTGAATTAATGAGTCCCAGTCTCCGCCAGTAACTGAAAAAACCGTGCCTTCAGTTGTATCGCGTGATGGTGCGTATGGATCAAAAGTTGTCATTTGTAGCTCCTACGATCACTTGGAGGAGGAGTTGTTGCACCTTTGTATTCGACAGCAATTCCACCGAGTGCATAATCTTTACGTTGTGGATGACCCTGCCAATCATCTGGCATCAAGATTCGAGTCAAACCTGGATGGCCATCAAAAATAATTCCAAACATGTCAAAAGTTTCGCGTTCGTGCCAATTGTTGCCGGCCCATACTTCAACAAGTGAAGGAATGTGTGCATCAGAATCGGCAACTGAAACTTCCAAACGAATTCGACGATTATTTGTCATTGATAGCAATGGATAAACAGCGCTGAATTCGCGATCAGTTCTTTGAGGGTAGTGAACTCCATTAACACCCATGCACATTTCAAACTTTAATGTGTCGCGTAAAATAAGTGCGACTTCAACTAGCTTCTCGCGCTTAACATGCAAAGTTAGTTCGCCGCGATCTACGACAACGCGTTCAATTGCATCTGAAAACTCAGGGTAAGCACGCTCTAAATCATCGGCAACTTCATCAAAATATCCACCGTACGGGCGCTCTGACGAGCCTGATGATGCAGGGCTGCGGACTAAGCCGCTATAGCCAGAAGTATCACCTGTGCCGCGAGCGCCAAACATTCCAGAATCAGTCATTTACGCTAACAAACCCTTCATCTGATGGGTTGGCTTCGCATTCATGGCAGCGAGTTCAACTTCCTTAATTATCTGAGCGCGATTGGCTCCTAGTTTTTCATCATAGATTTTTTCGTGAAGCTTCAAAATTGCATCCATCAACATTTCAGGACGTGGTGGGCAGCCCGGTAGATAGATATCAACAGGTACAACATGGTCTACACCTTGAACGATTGCATAGTTGTTAAACATTCCGCCAGATGATGCACATGCACCCATTGCAATAACCCATTTTGGTGCCGACATTTGATCGTAGATCTGTCGAAGAACTGGAGCCATCTTGTTTGAAACTCGTCCGGCTACAATCATTAAATCTGCTTGACGAGGCGATGCACGGAAAACTTCCATACCAAAACGTGAAATGTCATATTTAGCTGCTGAACCAACTGCCATCATTTCGATCGCGCAGCACGCAAGACCGAAAGTCGCTGGCCACAAGGAATTCTTGCGCATGTATCCCGCAAGTTTTTCAACTGTTGTTAAAAGAAAGCCGCTTGGAATCTTCTCTTCTAGACCCATGTACTAATCCCATTCCAATCCACCGCGGCGCCATACATATGCATATGCGACAAATACAGTTCCAATAAAAATTGCCATTTCAACTAAACCAAAAACACCTAACTTATCGAAAGTGACCGCCCATGGATAAAGGAAAACAATTTCGATATCAAAGATAATAAAAAGCATCGCAGTTAAGAAATATTTAACAGGGAAACGTCCACCTTCAGCTGCCTGAGGTGAAGGTTCGATTCCGCATTCATAAGCATCTGCCTTTGCGCGGTTATAACGTGCAGGACCAGTGAGGGCTCCTGCGGCAACCGAGATTACGGAAAAGCCAAAGCCGATTGCCCCTAGTACCAAGATCGGCACGTATGGATTGGATGTGGATATCACGTATGAAATCTTAGAGTCGTTGGGCCTATGCCAGTGACCGCTAGCCCTTTATCCCGCTGTGAACTGCAACAACTCCACAAGTCAGGTTTTTCCAGCTCACTGAGTGCCAGCCCGCAGCCTCCATGGCCGCAGCCAGGCCTGCTTGATCTGGCCACGCCCTAATTGATTCGGCCAAATAGACGTAGGCATCGGGATTTGATGAGGTTTTTCGAGCGATTATCGGCAAAGCCCGCATCAGATAGCCCATATAGAGCCGGCGAAATGGCCTCCATGTGGGGTGAGAGAACTCGACAACGACCATTCGACCCCCGGTTTTGGTCACTCGTAGCGCCTGGGCCAGCGCCTTTGGGTAGTCAACCGTGTTTCGAAGGCCAAAAGAGATGGTCGTGACATCAAAGGTATCGGCCTCAAAGGGCAGATTTAAGGCATCGGCCTTAGAAAACGTGAGATATGGGCGGGATTTTCGTCCCTGAGCCAGCATTCCCTCGGAGAAATCAGTGGATAGCACATCGGCCCCGGCCTCAAAGAGGGGCTGGGAGGATGAACCAGGACCAGCGGCGAGATCGAGAATCCTCATTCCGGGGGCTGGGGCGATAATTTTAGTAACCGCTCTGCGCCAAGCCTTCGTTCGGCCCAAGCTCAGGAGATCGTTAACGATGTCATAGCGCTTAGCAACTCCATCAAACATCGCAGCGACTTCATCGGGATCTTTATTCAGATTAGCGCGCGACATAGGCGCATTCTCTCGTGAAGTAGGCTCATCCACAACTTAACCATCAGGGAGTTTTACACATGCAATTGGTAGCCGAATGCCTTCATTGATTCCGGTTACCACAACGCATGTGGGTGAGCACCTTCCGCTCCTAGAGCTTCTGCCAGATGATGCGCCTCTTGCATGGGTACGTGCGGGAGAAGGTTTGGTTGGTTGGGGTGTCCACGCAACTACTACCGTCAGTGGGCCAAACCGCTTTGCCGATGCTCGAAATTGGTGGCAAAAACAACTTGAAGGTTTTGCAGTTTCAAACTCGGTTCATGGAAGTGGAACCGGGCCACTGCTCTTTTCATCTTTTTCCTTTTCGCCAAACGATGCATCAGTCTTAGTAATTCCTCAAGTAATTGTAGGAATGAAAGGTGATAAATCATGGATCACCTGGATTGGCGCTACACCACAACCTACGCTGAAATCGGCGCCAACAACTCTTGTAACAAACCCTATTGTTTGGAATCACGATGTTGATAGCGATGCACTGTGGAAAAACCGTGTTACGGAATCGGTTCAACGCATACAAGATGGAGAGCTCGATAAAGTTGTTCTTGCTCGCGATTTTTCTGGAACTGCGCAATCGCCAATCGATGCACGGTCGATTGTGAAGAAATTGGCTACTGAATATCCTTCCACGTGGAGCTTTGCGGTCTCAGGGCTTGTTGGTGCAACACCAGAATTATTGCTGCGCCTATCTCGCAAAATGGTTACTTCACGTGTACTTGCTGGAACCATCAGTAAAACTGGCGATGATGAGCGCGATTTAGCTCTTGCAGCTTCACTTGCGCGTTCTTCCAAAGATTTAGAAGAACATGAATATGCAGTGCGATCAGTTGCTGATGCACTTGAGCCTTTTTGTACGTCAACAAATGTCCCCGATTCTCCTTACGTCTTGCACTTAGCAAATGTTATGCATTTAGCCACGGATGTAACTGGGGCATTAGCTGAAAAACTTGCCCATGTTGATGCATTTACAATTCTTGAACAACTACATCCATCAGCTGCAGTGTGTGGCACTCCACGCAATAAGGCGATGCAGTTAATAAATGAGATCGAAGGAATGTCTCGTGGACGTTATGCCGGCCCAGTTGGTTGGATTGATGCTGCAGGTGATGGCGAACTTGGTATTGCTTTGCGGTGCGGGCAAATAAATGCCAACTCAATTCGGATTTTTGCCGGTTGCGGGATCGTCGCTGGATCTAGCCCAGATAAAGAGCTTGCGGAAAGTGAAGCGAAGTTGGTTCCTATGCGCAGTGCGTTAAATTGAATTCATTTTCTCGTAGATAAGCTTTAGATTCTCCGCATTTGCTTCGCGTGTAGGCACTTTCGCAACTACAACAGAAACTCCCTTAACTGGCCCGGTGATTGCTTTCTTTAGCTCATCGATTGAATGAACAGTTCTAGAGTCAACTCCCATTGAAGCTGCGATTGCTGCGGGATCTAAACCGTGAGGCGTTCCAAAGACTTCTTCAAAGCCTTCAATACCGTGTTGTGGAAGTGTTGAGAAAATTCCGCCGCCATCGTTATTGATGATAATAAATAGACAGTTAATATCTTCACGATGAATTAACCCCGTAAGGTCATGCAAAAATGCGAGATCGCCAAGGACTGCATAGCTTTGTTTATGTCCTGATGCCACACCTAATGCAGTTGAAATATTGCCATCGATGCCAGCTAAGCCTCGGTTGGCATAAGTTCTTAAGCCACCTCGCGGAGTTGCAAAACCTTCTATATCTCGGATTGGTCGAGATGAAGCAATAAAGATTGCTGCGCCATCTGGAATCGATGCAGAAATTACTCTAGCAATGTTGGCCTCGTTCCAACCATCGATCTCACTTATTACTTTTGCACAGCGTTGTGAATACTTATGCCACTGGGCAATCCATTCATCTGATGCCACTTGGGTCTGCAGTGTTGGAATTGAAGTGAACTTCTTATCAGCTGTGCGATCACTATCAATTGTTGCCATGCGGGGATCAATCACACACTGGACAGGCGCTAACTTAATGAGCGCATTTACCGAACGGGACAATGTTGTTCGACCAATGACAATTGCAACTTGTGGAATCAATACGCTGCGAATCTCCATGGAAGTTAAGAAAATGGATGCATGAGCAATTGCATCTGGAAATGACAGCGGATCTTCTGCAATTACTGGCCAGCCAAGTTTGTTAGCAAAAGCAGTAACGTCATCAACGCTTAATCCACCGCGATCATGTCCTATAACTAGAACTCCTCGACTTCCCTGAACCTTCAACGTACCTACTTTGGTGCCAGGCAACGTCTTTGTAGTTCCAACAGCAATCTCATCTAGCCAGGCAGTTGAATCATCTGGGAGCAATGGTTCATCAAACTGTAGATTTAAATGCACGGGTCCAGTTCGCAAACTATCCAATGGAAGATCCATAGGAAAAACCGGGCCATCGATATCTGCAAAGTAGCGCACTGCTTTGCCAAAGATACGAGCCTGCTCGGTAGTTTGATTTGCCCCTGTATGACGCAGCATTGCGGGCCTATCGGCCGTTAATACAAGTAATGGAGCATTGGTATGGCTGGCCTCTAAAACCGCTGGATGGTAATTGGCAACTGCGGTTCCGCTGGTACAGACAATCGGAACTGCCCGCCCAGTTGATTTAATAAGTCCCAATGCAAAGAAGGCGGCGCTGCGCTCGTCGATTCGAACATGAAGCTTTATGAGGCCGCGAGTTGCTGCTGCGTTAAATGCTAAAGAGAGAGGCGCATTTCTAGAGCCCGGTGAAATCACAACATTAGTGATTCCTGATTCAATAATCTGCCGGACAATAACGCGCGCTAATGAGGTTGATGCATTCATGCGCTCCAACCTCTCTCTTGGACAAAACTCTCTGCCCCTGCATTCCAAGTCATTCGCAGGCGATTCTTCCACCAATTTAAACGTTCATTGGATACAGCCAACTTATTGAGTACGGAATTATCCGGCCTCACATCACTAACTGCAATCATTCCATTAATTATAGGAAGCTGTGCAACATCTACTGCCAAAAGAGAGCCAGTACCTAAGCCACATGCAAATTCAAGTATTGGCAATGCACTTGCTAGCTTTAGGCCATAGGAAATTCCAACTGCACTCTCTAAAGCGCTAGAGACTACGACTGGCAGATTATGATGTTGAGCAATCTCAATTGCGCGAGTGATGCCACCTAATGGTGCGACTTTAAGCATCACGATATCTACAGCTTCGCTTAAATCTAAAGCAAAAGGATCTTTAGCTTTTCGAATTACTTCATCTCCAACAATTTTCACATGAGTGCGCTTTTTCAGTTCGCGCAACTCTTCAACTGTTGCACAAGGCTGTTCTGCGTATTCAATATCGCCCACGGTATTTAGAAATGAAGCCGCTTCATCAACACTCCATAGACCATTCACATCGATTCTGATTTTTGCATCGGGCCTAAGAGATCGAATTATTCCTAACCGTTCCATGTCTTTAACGGGATCCCCACCGACTTTAACTTTGATTACCGTGCAACCAGGGTATGAATCTAAGAGGCCTTGAATATCTTGGGCGTTATCTAAAGCTGGCAGAGTTGCATTTACTGCGATTTCCTGGCGAAATCCTGGTGGAGCTGGCACAAATGCTGCTTCTATCGCACTGGTTAGCCACGGTACAGATTCGCTGTAGCTATATTCCAAGAATGGACAAAACTCACCCCAACCCATTGGTCCTTCGAAAAGGGCTACTTCACGCGATGTGACTGAACGAAAATCAGTCTTTGTTGCGAGTGCAACAACGCGCAAAGAACCTAGGATTGAATCAAGCATTATTCATGGACGCTTTGGAAACTTTTCGAAATTAGGCTTACGTTTCTCTTTATAAGCATCGCGTCCTTCTTGTCCTTCTTCACTCATATAGAACAACAGCGTTGCATCACCGGCTAACTGTTGAATTCCCGCTTGACCATCATCTGCAGCATTAAGACTGGATTTAAGTAAACGAATTGCAAGTGGGGAGTTGCGTAACATTTCTCGACACCATGAAACTGTTTCAGCTTCTAGCTCTGCAATAGGAACTACGGTATTAACAAGTCCCATTGCGAGCGCCTCTTGCGCATCATATTGACGCGTCATAAACCAAATCTCGCGAGCTTTTTTCTGACCAACGTGTGCAGCCAGTAACCCTGCGCCGTATCCTCCATCGAATGAACCAACCATTGGTCCGGTCTGACCGAACTTTGCATTATCTGCGGCAATAGTTAAATCGCACACAACATGCAAGACATGTCCCCCGCCAATTGCCCATCCCGCCACCATTGCAACAACTGGTTTTGGTGTTCGGCGGATTTGAATCTGTAAATCCAAAACATTTAGTCGACCGATTCCTTTTTTAGCTAACGAGTCTTCCCCTAGGTATCCATCATCTCCACGCACGCTGATGTCTCCACCAGAACAAAAAGCATCGGTACCAGCGCCAGTTAAGATTATGACGCCGACCTCTTCATTATCGCGAGCAAGTGAAAATGCCTCAATGAGCTCAATGATTGTTTGTGGCCGAAATGCATTGTGCACTGCTGGACGGTTGATTGTGATCTTTGCGATCGCATCACCTACTTGGTAATTAATATCAACAAAGCCTTCTCCCCCTGGGGCAGTAGTCCACTGTGGAAGCTCGCGGCTGCCAAAATCGCGGTTGATCGGCTTGCTCATATGTCCTCATTTCAATCGTTGCTAGCGATAGCCTACGGCTGCAATGGAGATGAAGTCACAACGAGAATTACTACGAGTCAGCCCTACGTGCGAACTCCCGGAATTAGCCGGGCTCATCACGTCGGCACTCGTAGGAACTGGCCCTGCCCTGCATTTTGCCGATGGTGGCTCCGAAAGCTGTCCTTCCACTATCTGCGTAGTAATTGCAACCAGCGGCAGCTCTGGCCTGATCAAAGAAGTCGCCTATACCTCTGGCGCACTATTGGCTTCGGCACGTGCAGCTAACTCTTATCTGGGAGCCAGAATCGGAGCCAGATGGTCGCTCCTCCTACCTATTACACATATCGCTGGCGTTAATGTCGTTATTCGCTCGATGGAGTTGGGAACACTTCCAGTTGACCTGCGAGATTTTGATGGGGAATATCCAACTGTTGATTTCACATCTGTCGTACCTACTCAGCTTTTTAGAGCATTGAACTCTGATCAGAGATTGCTACGACATCTTCAAAGCACACAGGCCGTTTTAGTCGGAGGCGCTGCGCTGTCACCATCACTGCGTCTTGAAGCAGAAAGCGCTGGCATTCGAATTGTAGAAACGTATGGAATGACTGAAACGTGTGGCGGATGTATTTATGATGGCACGCCACTTGATGGAGTTGAATTTGAAATTAATGAGCAAGGCATCATTGCAATTCGTGGATCAGTTTTAGCTAGCGGTTATTTAAATACTCCTAACCTCTTCAATCTTCATAATGGCTGGTTTACGACCAATGACCTTGGCCAGATCATCGATGGAAAGCTTCAGGTAAAGGGAAGAGCCGATGACGTAATTATTTCTGGCGGTGAAAACTTATCGTTGATGGCAGTTGAAGCTACGCTATCGGTTCGCTTCCCTGATATCGAGTGTGCAGCTTTTGCAGTTGATGATCCTCATTGGGGGCAGGCATTACACCTTGCAATAGTTGGAAATATTAGTGAGATGGAGATCTCTCATTACTTAGAGGCAGCTTTAGGTGCATTTGCAAAACCAAAAGGTATTCACTTTGTAGAATCTCTTCCTCTGCTTGGTATTGGAAAAATAGACCGCATGACACTGACAAGAATGGTTAACAATGAATAAATGGATTCTCGGTGCTAGGCCGCGCACATTACCTGCAGCTATCGCCCCTGTCGTTGTTGCATCCGCGCTTGCCGGCCCAGATTTCAACTGGTTTCGCGCAGCTTTGGCGCTAAAGGTCGGCTTATGGCTACAAATCGCCGTTAACTATGCCAATGATTATTCCGATGGTGTTAAAGGAAGTGACTCCAACCGTGTTGGGCCAACACGCTTAGTTGCAAGCGGCTTAGCTAGCGCGCGTTCAGTAAAGATTGCAGCTTTCATCTCTTTTGCAATTGCATCAATTGCTGGACTATGGCTTGCGCTATTAACCTCTCCGCTTTTGATTGGTATCGGTCTGCTCTCGATTATCGCCGCATGGAACTACACGGGTGGCAAAAATCCTTATGGCTATAGCGGCCTAGGTGAGATTTCAGTTTTTATATTCTTTGGCCTTGTGGCCACAGTTGGTAGCTACTATGTACAGACTGAAAAAATAACGTTACTGAGTTTTATCGTATCTATACCAATGGGCGCACTCGCGTGTGCGCTCCTATCAATAAATAACCTACGAGATCGTGCACAAGATGAGTTAGTTGGAAAACGTACACTCGCAGTAAGAATGGGTGATGCAGCTGCCAGACGATTCTTTGTTGCATTACTCGTTCTGGCTCATACTGCTGCAGTTGCTACATTCAAGCCTTTGGCATTAATGACTCTGGTGGTAGCACCCCTTACTTTTTCGCTAGCTCGGAAAGTCTTGAGTGGAGTAAGTGGCGCCCAACTCATTCCCTTGCTGGGTAGGACCGGCAAACTTCAACTTATCTTTGCCACGGTTTTTGCTCTGGCATTAGCGATACAATAAAACCATGTCACGCTTGCTGCCTCCCCTATTAATAGTTGCTTTTAATATTTATACTTTGGTTGATTGTGCGCGTTCGGATGAAACCCAGATTCGTAACTTGCCAAAGTGGGCTTGGATTTTAATTATTATTCTTACGCTAACCTTTGGATCAATTGCTTATTGGATTGCAGGTCGACCAAAGGGCCCGCGTTTAGGTGGACCAAAGCCAAAGCGACGTATTTTGCCACCTGATGATGACCCAGATTTTCTTGGACGTCTCTAAAGCCCTGAGTACGTGTGTTTTCCAGTTCCCCAAATATTGACGTAGACATAGTTAAATAGAAATGTTGAGCCCGCAAATAAGCACAGCCATGCTGCACGTCGACCGCGCCAACCAATAGTTACGCGAGCATGTAGATAGGCCGCATATGCAACCCACGTAATGAAGGCCCACGTCTCTTTAGGATCCCAACCCCAGTAGCGTCCCCAAGCACTCTCGGCCCAGATAGCACCGGCAATAACTGCGAAGGTCCACAACGGAAAGACGAAGGCAACTAATCGATAAGACAGCTGATCTAAATAATCGAGTGAGGGTAAACGTTGTGCCCAAGGGCTTCGTTCGCCCTTTGCCTCCATCGCATCTAAATATAAATATGCAGCGGCAACGGCATTAGCAAGTAAGAAAACTCCGCCAGAAACTATCGCTGCAGAGACGTGAATAACCAACCACGTTGATTTAAGCGCAGGGACAAGTGGAGCGCTTGGTCGATAGAGAACTGCGACTGCAGTACCTAATGTAAGCAGGACTGCTATCGAAACAAGAAGGCCTAACCATCGCAGATCATATTTACGTAGTGCTACTAAGTAGGCACCTGAAAAAGCCAGAGCTCCTGTAATTGAAAACTCATACATGTTGCCCCAAGGAACTCGACCTGCAGAAATGCCTCGAGCTATAACTCCAGCAAACAAAAGTAGAAAGCCAAGGATCATCATCGCTGTCGCTATGCGAGCGACTTTTTCAGTTCGCTTGTAGTCAAGTGTCTTGCCTGAAGTTGCCTCTGGAATCTTTACAGCCCAGGCAGTTTCTAATGCGTGTGAAAAAAAGGAGAGTGTGTAAACCGCCATCGATGAGTAAATTAGATAGTTAGATAAGTAAGCCCACGTGCGTGACATCTATTTCTCTCCCTTTACAACGTGCATGAATTCCACTAACTCTTCTTCTAAGCCAGGGGCGGCATTCTTAGCTAATCCTGCAACCTCAACATCTTTTCCAACTCGAATCCAAATTCTGCGGCGCCGCGTGAAAAGAGATGCAAGAAGGCCAAGGATGGAAACAATAGCCCCGAGAAGGGCATAGTTCTTGCCAGAATCTTCAACAATCTGCAGGTTCACCCACTGCACATACCCTTCAAAAGTCAGTGACCCACCTGGATAGTTAAAGCTCTCGCCGGGCTTGAGAGATTTTAAGCCAATCTGCTTCATTGCCGATGTATCGATGCGATAAACAGATTGTGGAGTCCCGGAATCAAGACCAAGATCTCCCGACCAGGCCGATAACAATAAGCGCGGATCTAAAGCTTGCGGAAAGACGCTAATTGCACCGTTGCCTTCACTGCGAGCATATGTTGGAACGAAGGATCCGACAAAGCCAACTTGAGGATCGGCATCAGGAACTTTTATAGCTCCAATAGAACGTAAGTTTCCATCTTGTGGCAAGAATGGAATTGGACCCTGCAGCCCAACATTTCCCTTTGAATCTCGAACCGTCACAACTGGTGAATATCCATTTGCTTGAAGATAGATCTTTGTATTTCCAATAGTTAGTGGTGAGTTAACTTTAATTACTCTCTTTACGCCTTTTGTTAAATCTCCCTGATACAAAGTTATGTTGAGGGTGTAATCCTCTGGTGCATTTGTTTCAACATTGTATTGTGCATCAAATTTATCAACTTTGATAATGAAGTTTGGTAATTTGCCATCTTTAAAGAGCTTTCCATAGGCTAGTGAGTCATAGCTGGTTGGAGTATTAACAAAGCGTTCGCCAACATTGAGAATTGCCTCCCCACGCATTCCAAAGAGTGAAGACAATGAAATTCCAAGCAGAATAAGAATGAGTGCTAAATGAAAGAATAGATTTCCGGTCTCTCGTGAATAACCTTTTTCGGCAGAAATGGATCCATCTTTTTCAATTACCCTGAAATGATTCTTTGCAAACCACGTCCGTGCGGCATCTAACTCGCCACCAATGGCAGGCCAGGAGTTATAGAACTCCATACGATTCAAGTTCTTAGGTGTTGCTGGGGGTAATGCTCGCGCAGCATGAAAATGTTCGACTGTTCGCGGTAAAACACAGCCAATAAGTGAGATAAATAGAAGTATGTATATAGCGCTAAACCATGGCGATCCATAGACATCAAAGAGAGAAAGTTGATCCAACCATTTAGCTACACCTGGTGAACTCTTGAAATAAGCCGTAACCGCCATCGGATCTTGTGTTCGTTGAGGAATCAGTGATCCTGGAATCGCTGCAACACCTAAAAGCATCAATAAAATTAAGGCAGTTCGCATGCTGGTTAACTGCCTCCATGCAAATCGAAGTAAACCGATACTGCCAAGCTCTGGCATTTGGGTCTCTTGGCTCACTTAAACCACCGGAATAAAATCTGAAATAAGTGCTCGCAGCGAGTTCATAATCTGACCCCACATACCAGTGACTTGCAGTAGTCCAATGGCAATTAAAAATAGCCCACCGATTTTAGAAATTAGATCCCCTCGGCGCACAAGTACTTTACGGAGTTTTTCAGAACGATCAAGGAATACTCCTGATGCTATAAATGGAAGGCCTAAACCTAAGCAGTAACCAAGTGATAACACAGCACCTCGAACTGCACTTGACTCTTGAAAAGCTAACGTCTGAACCGCTGCAAGTGCAGGACCTATACAAGGCGTCCAACCAACTCCAAACAAAAATCCAAGAATTGGGGCACCGATTAGACCACCCGTAGTTTTCATCCGAGGACGAATTGTTGGCATTAATGAAAACTTTCCTAAAAATACAAAGCCAAGCAACATTGTCACTACGCCCAGTACTCGAGATATTGCGTCTTCATGGGCAGCTAATTGATTTCCTAATCCACCAAATACGGCGCCATACGAAACAAATACAGTGCTAAAGCCAAGTACAAAAAGCAGAGAACCTAGAAACACTTTTCCGCGGTTACTAGAAAACCCTGCAGCAAAAGATAAATACCCCGGAACAAGTGGAAGTACGCATGGGGAGAGAAATGAGATAAAGCCCGCAATAAAAGCGACTGGAAATGCCGTAATAAGGAATCCATCGAGGATCTGTTCTACAAAGAAATCCTTCACTCTGCGCTCACTTTTTCAATCAATGAAGAAAGCGAGGCGACCGTGACTTGTCCTGATATTCGCGCTGCAACCATGCCATTTCTATCAATAACCACGGTCGATGGAATTGCATTCGCCGGCAACGAACCTTTGAAACCAATCAATATCGAATCATCTATAAGCGTTGGGTACGGGATCTTAAACCGACGAGCAAATGCTTCGGCCGTTGGAGGATTATCCCGGGTAAGAATTCCAATGAAAGTAGTTTCGCTGTATTTCTTAGAAAGTGCTATCAAAGTAGGAATCTCTGCCCTACAAGGAGCACACCATGATGCCCAAACATTAACGACCGTAACTCGACCAAAGCCGTAGGAATAATTTGTGCCCGACAGAGTCATGCCAGCTAGTGCAGGTGCCTCAATCCGATTGGCTACGTCAATGTAGGCAACTGATCCATCTCCGGAAACAAAACTCTCTTGCGAAGTTTTACTGGTTCCGCGGCTGAATCCGACTAATACCAGTGCACAAATAAAAATAATAAGAACTTTATATCGATTTTTCATTATTTTCCTGGAAGCAGGTGCCGTGCTGGTTCAGAATATGTCAATCCTGAAATCAGACCATCGTCATCAAAGTGAACACTTGTTACCGATGCTAGTGAGCACTCTCGCTTGCGTGGATCATGAATCAGTCGGCGACTTTCGATTGCACTGCGTAAAATCCAAATTGGAAGCTGATGTGAAACGCATATTGCATCTTTACCTTTTGCCGCCTCACGTGCCGCAAAAACTGCAGCAAGCATTCGATTTATCTGCTCGTCATATGGCTCACCCCATGATGGACGCCAAGGATTCCACAGATGTCTCCATGCAGCTGGGTGTCGCAAAACTCCATCGCCGACCCCAAATGGTTTTCCTTCAAATACATTTGCCGCCTCGATTAAACGTTCATCGGTTGTTATTGGAACTGAATGTGCGGCAGCAATTGGCGCAGCAGTCTCTTGTGCACGTTGCAGTGGTGAAACAAATAGTGCGCCAAGGTCTATCGACTTAGACCAATCTCCAAGTGTGCGAGCCATTTCTTGACCACGATCAGAAAGACGCCACCCAGGTTGGCGCCCATAGAGAATCTTCTGAGGGTTTTCTACTTCACCGTGACGAATCACATGGACAGTTGAACTCATTGGATAAGCATAAAGCGTCCCAATTGGACCAAGTTCGTTAAGGTAGTGACATGGCACTCACGGCGAAGCGAGCAGCCTTTTTCGATGTAGATAACACGCTAATCCGTGGCTCCACCATCTATTTTCTGGGGCGTGGCATGTATCAGCGTGGATACTTCACGAAGAAGGACATCTCCCGATTCGTCCTTGCCAATCTGCGCTTTCGTTTAACTGGAAAAGAAAATAAGGAAGAGATCGCTCGCTTTCAAGAGTCGGCAACTAATTTTATTGGTGGCCACAGTGTCAAAGACATTGAGGCAATTGCCCAGGAGATTTACGATGAATTTGTTTCACCAGCCATCTGGCAAGGAACAATTGATATTGCGCAAAAACACTTAGCCAGCGGCGAAGAAGTGTGGTTAGTGACTGCAGCCCCCGAAGATATGGCTGTTCTCATCGCTAAGCGATTAGGTTTTACTGGTGCATTGGGAAGTAAGGCCCAGATTAAAGATGGCGCCTACACAGGTGAATTGGTTGGGGCGCTTTTGCATGGAAAAGAAAAAGTTACCGCAGTAAAGGAGCTGGCACAACGCGTTGGTTTAAATCTTGAGGATTGTTATGCATACTCTGATAGCAATAATGATCTTCCACTCTTGCAATGTGTGGGGCATCCCTCGGCAATAAACCCCGATGCTATTTTGGGATTGCGCGCAATGGCCGAAGGGTGGCCAATTCACGATTTCCGTAGGGCCAGATTTATCGGTAGAGCTATTTCGCCAGTTGTTGTGCGGGTGGCAGCGCTGGCAACCTGGCTAACCCCACGGAGAAAGCGTCGCTGATTACACAATAAGTAGTAAAGCCCAGTAATGTTAGCAAGTTATGGAAATGCGCTCATTCTCCGACTACTTACGTAGTGTCGATGATGCTGCACTTTTGGCGCTCTTCAGTGCGCGGCCCGATCTTGTAACACCAGTTCCCCCAGATATTGCATCACTTGCAGTGCGTGCATGTTCACCACCCAGTTTGGCCCGCGCAATTGATTCACTCAATCACTGGCAGTTCCAAGTTTTAGAAGCTGCAGCAGCTTTAACTGAACCTTTCACGCCTAAATCGGTAGTCGCTTTAACAGATAAAGCTAGTTCAACTGCGCTAGCCCATTTGATTTCAATAGGTTTGATTTATCCATCTGATGATGGAATGCGTCTTCCTTCTCAACTGCGAGATGTACTTGGAAATGAACCTGCGGGATTGGGGCCAGCGTCTATGGCCAAATTAAAACTGAGCGAACTCGATGATGCCCCAGCCGATGCGCACCGAGCTTTAGAGCGTTTGGTGTGGGGCCCACCGCGCGGAAGTGTTGGGGATATTAAGAATCCTGGGCCAGGAGTTGCTTGGTTACTTGATCGAAAATTCCTAGTTCCTCTTGATCAACGAACTGTTGTACTTCCTCGCGAAGTTGCGATCTATCTGCGCGGTGGAAAAATTCATAGAGAGAACTCAGTTAACCCACCACAGTTAACTGGTACAAAGCGAGATGAGCGCCAAGTAAATCTGGCATCCATTGCCAATATCTCAACTGTTTTGCGTTGGGTTGAAGAGCTACTAAATTTCTGGGCCGAAGAACCAGCAGATGCATTACGTGCCGGCGGATTAGGTGTGCGCGATTTAAAGATAATTTCAAACCACCTCGGTGTCGATGAATCATGTACGGCATTTATAACCGAGCTAGCGTATTTAACTTCGCTCATTAGTATCGATGCAGATGATCGAATTATGCCGAGCAATAAATTCGACATCTGGTTAATGCAAACTCCGTCAGATCGATGGCAAGCATTGGCATCTGCCTGGTTAATTACCTCACGAGCAAGTGGCCTTGTAGGGCGAGCTGACGCTAAGAATGTTGCAGCTCTTGGCCCTGAACTTGATCGCGTAAATGCCGCACGCGTGCGTGCATTGACTTTGTTAATTCTTAAGGAGAACACATCAATTGCCCCCGATCTAACAGCTTTTAATTCACTGTTGGCATGGCGTGCGCCAGTACGAAGAAATTCATCGATGCAGGAAGAGTTGGCATCATGGACATTGCGTGAGGCTGAATGGCTTGGAATAACAGGTCAAGGCGCTATCTCTAAGTACGGCATTGCCTTCCTTGAGGGCGGGGATTGTGAAATTATCAATGAAGATCTTCCAAAGACAGTTGACCACATACTTATTCAAAGTGATAACACGGCAATTGCTCCCGGCCCACTTGAGCATGAGGTTTCCCAACAATTAGCCATCATGGCTGACATTGAAAGTCGTGGGGGCGCAACTGTTTATCGATTTAGCGAATCCACAATTCGTAGAGCCTTAGATCATGGAAAGACTGGCGATGAGATTAAGGCCTTCTTAATTAAGACATCTAAGACTCCGATGCCACAACCTCTGGAGTATCTGATCGCAGATGTTTCTAAGAAACATGGAAAATTAAGAGTTGGAAATACCGCATCGTTTATCCGATGTGAAGATACCGCGTTAATCGCACAGATTATGAATGATAAGAAGTTAGAAGTGCTCGCATTTCGTCGCATTGCACCTGAAGTGATCATTTGTAATCATGATGCCGCCGATGTCATGCGCTTTCTTAGAGAAGCCGGGTACTTGCCGGCTGCAGAGTCTGCAAATGGTTTAATTTTGACTGGGGCTCGCTCTATTCGTGCGTTAACAAAGCCACGCCCTCCTCGAATTGTGGGAGAGATTGAAGTACCGACACTCGACATGCTCAATGCCGCTATTCGCGTGATACAAACTGGTGAAAAATCTAGTCACAAACAAGCGCGTTTGCGACAAGTTGCAAACGAGGCACTCGGGGCACTTCCTCGCAGCACCGCAAATGAAACAATGGATCTTGTAAATAAATATATCCAGGAAGAGAAATCGCTCTCGATTGGTTATGCCGATAACAACGGCGCAGTGACTCATAGGATTATTGATCCCATTCGAGTCAGTGCCGGAGCCTTGATTGCCCGAGATCACGCGACTGGTGAAGTGCAGTCCTTCCGAATTCCGCGCATCACCGGCGTAGCTGCGTTATAGACTTATCTCATGTTGTCAGCGCTAGAAAAACTCGTGCGGTTGGAGTCCCCAACTGAAGATCTAGAAGCTTGTCGCCACGTTATTGCACTGGCATCTGATTTAGCCAAAGAAATTTTAGGGTCACCTGCAACAATTCAAGAGGTTGGTGGTCGTCCAGTTTTTTGGTGGGGACCGCACGATTCAGAAGTAATCGTGCTTGCGCACTTAGATACCGTGTGGCCCAAAGGATCATTTGAGCCCGTATGGAGCGTAGAAGGCAATGCTGCGCGCGGTCCAGGAGTCTTCGATATGAAAGCCGGCTTTATTCAAGCGCTCTTTGCAATGAAGGGTATCGTTGGTGCTGCGGCGTTAGTTGCAACAACTGATGAAGAGACCGGAAGTGCAACAAGTAAAGAGTTCATCAAAGAGATTTCACGTAAGGCCAAAGCCGTCTTAGTAATTGAGGCTTCCCTTAATGGCAAAGTTAAAACTGGTCGCAAAGGTACTGCCATGTATCAAATACGCATTCATGGAAAGGCATCACATGCCGGACTTGAACCTGAAAAAGGTGAAAATGCAACTGTTGAGATGGGTCATGCGATTCTTGCCGTTGCCGCTCTTGAAAATAAAGCACTCGGTACGACAGTAGTTCCAACAATGCTGCGGGCTGGCAATACAACTAATACTGTCCCTGATTTAGCAACTTTAGATATCGATGTGAGATCTTTCTCAATGGTTGAAATCGAACGCGTAGATGCAGCAATTCGAAATATTCAGGCAATTAATCCTGCAACTCAATATGAAATCACAGGTGGATTTAATCGTCCGCCGCTAGAGACTCCATCGACAATGGCTTTGTATGAGCGCGCAGCTAAAGTTGCTGCATCCTTAGGAATGCCGCCACTTGAACACGCATCTGTTGGAGGTGCCAGTGATGGTAACTTCGCCGCAGCTGCTGGCGCGCAGGTCTTGGATGGTTTAGGTGCAGTTGGTGATGGTGCCCATGCTGCGCATGAATGGGTAGATATAACGACTCTTGAGTCTCAAAGTGCACTATTGCATGGATTGATTAAGGACTTACTTAATGACTGATGGACCGTTAATCGTCCAAAGCGATAAGACGCTGCTTTTAGATATTGACCATCCATTATCTACTGAGTGCCGTCGCGCAATTGCTCCCTTCGCCGAATTAGAGCGCTCCCCCGAACATATTCATACGTATCGGTTAACGCCGCTAGGTCTATGGAATGCACGTGCAGCTGGCCACGATGCAGAGCAAGTGATCGACACACTTATAAAGTATTCACGGTATGCCGTTCCGCATTCTATTTTGATCGATGTCGCCGAAACCATGTCACGTTATGGACGTCTGCGACTAGAGGCAGATCCTGTTCATGGATTAATTCTTGTAACTACGGATACCGCTGTGCTTGAAGAAGTCATACGTGCGCGAAAGATTCAACCATTACTTGGTGCCAGAATTGATGCCCAAACAATCGCAGTTTTACCCAGCCAGCGAGGTCAGATTAAGCAGTCACTGCTTCGCTTAGGGTGGCCGGCAGAGGATTTTGCGGGCTATGTCGATGGTCAGGCACACGCAATTGATTTAGTTCAAAGTGATTGGAAGATTCGTCCATATCAAGAGTTGGCGGCCGAAGGATTCTGGCATGGCGGCTCAGGTGTTGTAGTTCTTCCCTGCGGTGCTGGAAAAACTATTGTCGGTGCAGCGGCGATGGCTCACGCAAAGGCGACAACTCTAATTTTGGTTACAAATACAATCGCTGCCCGCCAATGGCGAGAAGAGTTATTAAAGCGCACCACGCTCAATGAAGATGAGATTGGTGAATACTCCGGAGCCAAGAAAGAGATCCGCCCAGTAACTATTGCCACATATCAAGTAATGACGAAGAAGAAAAACGGCGTATATGCCCACTTAGATCTCTTTGATTCATACGACTGGGGACTGATTATCTACGATGAAGTGCACTTATTACCTGCACCTATCTTTCGTTTTACTGCCGATATTCAATCCCGCAGACGGTTAGGTTTAACTGCCACGTTGGTGCGTGAAGATGGCATGGAAGGTGAAGTCTTTTCACTCATTGGGCCAAAACGTTATGACGTGCCATGGAAAGAGATTGAATCTCAAGGCTATATTGCGCCAGCTGAATGTATTGAAGTTCGCGTTAACTTAACTGACAATGAACGTTTGATGTATGCAACTGCAGAGCCTGAAAATCGATATCGCACTTGTGCAACAACACGAACAAAACGCGATGTTGTTGAAGCTCTAGTTGAAAAGCATAAAGGCGAACAAATCTTGGTGATCGGACAGTACATTGATCAACTCGATGAGCTCTCTGAGGTCTTGGGAGTTCCGCTAATTAAAGGTGACACGCCAATTAAAGAGCGCGAAATACTCTTTAATAAATTTAGATCTGGTGAGATAACCTGCCTCGTTGTTTCAAAAGTAGCTAACTTTTCAATTGATTTACCTGATGCGACGATTGCTATTCAAGTATCGGGAGCATTCGGTAGCCGACAAGAAGAGGCCCAGAGATTAGGGCGAATCCTTCGACCAAAGTCCGATGGCCGAAGCGCCAAGTTTTATTCAGTAATTTCTCGCGACACTATTGACCAGGACTTTGCACAAAACCGTCAACGCTTCTTAGCTGAGCAGGGTTACTCGTACAAAATTATTGACGCCGACGATGTTTTTCAAGGGAAGATTTAAAGCGCTCTGGATCAATTCGCCAAAAATCGTGATGCTCTCCATTTATATGTATGACCGGAATCTGCTCTCCATAGAGTTTTTCTAGCTCCGGATCTCCTTCGATATAAATCTTTTCAATAGTAAATTCCAGCTCGGGCTGCATCGACTCCAAGACCTCTACGGCAACTTCACAAAGATGACATCCATGTCTGGTAAAGACCGTGATTAATGGGGAGTCAACCCTGTTAGTTTGCTTAGAGAAATCCATTTCACCTCCAGATGCCATAGGTGCATCATCTCACCCTGATAACGTGCGCTTGTGCGGATCACCCAGTTGAGAAGGCTTCAGGTCGTTGCCGTATCGGCAGTTGTCCTTGGCTCCTTCCTTGTTGCCCCGCCGGCCCAAGCCCATTTTAGAGTTGCTCCGGATACACAATGGGAGAGCGTCTACGCAGGTCCGGCCACAGATGCGACACCGCAAACACGTACGAAGCAAACTAATCTTCAAGTACTGTCTAAGTTCAATGTGAAGTACAGCAACTTTCCCGATTGGGCGCGCATTGAAGTTCAAGCAGCGATAGATATCTGGGCCGCTAACTTTCCGTCCCCTGTTCCAATTAGCGTCGATGCATCATGGGGGCGTTCGAGTTCATTTGGAATTCTAGGAAGTGCCAGCAATGTTAATTTCTTTCAAGGTTTTGGTGGTGCTCCAGATCCTTCATTGTGGTACTCATCGGCGCTAGCAAATGCACTAGCCGGAAAAGACTTAGATAAAACTAAGCCTGAAATAATTATTCAAGTTAACTCCAGTGCCCAGTGGAACAGCAGAGGCGACGGCGCGCCAAGTAGCACCGAATATGATTTAGAGTCGGTTTTCTTGCATGAGATTGCACACGGCTTAGGTTTTGCATCAAATGATGGCTATGGATTAACTCGTGATGCAACTGGTAAATATGTTGCAGTAGGAAGTTTGGAACAACCGACACCATTTGATGCATATGCACAGACCGTTGATGGGCGTCGTCTTGCAGATGTTCCTACGCCATCTACTGAATTAGCATCAATTCTTACATCTTCATTGGTCTGGTCTGGTCCGCTCGGCATCAAAGCTAACAATGGCGAAAAGCCAAAGCTATACACACCATCTCGATATCTAGCTGGCTCATCAACTAGTCACTTAGATGAAGCAACTTTTTCTAAGACTGGACTCGACTCTGTCATGACTCCAAGTCTTGACCCCGGTGAGATTTTCCGCGAACCAGGGCCATTGGTTTTGGCGATGATGGAAGATATGCGCAACAAACCACCTGCCGGCATGGCAATAAATCTTCCTGACGTACCTAGAAATCCAAAGGCCTACACGGGTGATTCCAGTGCCCTGGTTGTCTTTGATGCTCCAGCTAATTTGCGAACGGCACAGTTAACTGAATATGTAGTTAAGAACCTTAAGACTGGAGTTGAAAAGAAATCGCTCACAAGTCCAGTTGTTATGACCGGGTTAAAGAATTCAACTAGTTATACCTTTAGCATCATTGCGCGCAATGCACTGGGTGATTCTCCTGCAGCAATAACAGCGCCGATGATTCCCCAGGCAGCTTGGAAAAGTACAGTCCTAGATGCAACTGCTAATGGCAAGAACTTAGCAAGTACGACTTTTAATGGACTACCAGCTGTTGCCTATACGGACTCAGCCAGCGGTGATCTTAAACTTGCAACATTTGATGGAAAGATCTGGAAGAAAATAACGGTTGATGGTGCTGGTGGATCAAGCGGGCGCACTAAGAACTCAATTAGCGGTCCAATCTCTATGTGCGTTAATGGTACTGGAGTGAAGCAAACCCTACATATTTTCTATACTGATGGAACTGCCAAAGACCTTCGTTATGTTGCTTTCAATGGAAAGAGTTTTGCTTTTGAGATTGTTGACGGGAACGGCGCCGAGCTCAATGACTACACCGACACAGTTCGTGTTCGCTCATCCAGCGATGTCAGCGTCTCTAATGCCTGTGTTGCCACACCAAATACTGTGCAGGTTTTTTATCGCGATGAGAGCCAGGGCGTTTTATTAGGTGCGGTAAAAATTAAGACTGCCGCATGGAAATATGAGTTAATCGATGGTGACCGAGCAACTGATGGCCGCTCAACAGGAGATGTCGGTTTTCATCTTTCAGCAGTTTTTGATGGCTCACAGACCGTTGTTATCTATGACTCTGTAGTTGAGGTAAATCAAAAGCAAGAGATATCCACCGGGGAAGTTCGAGTTGCATCACGCGCAGGCACTGATGCAACCGGTTGGACATACCAAACTTTAGATGTGCCTACCGATAACGCGAATGTATTTGGTTTTGATGTGAGCCTTGTAAGAATTGGCAATGACGTTATGGCTGCATGGTTAGCTTCATCGTTAGTATCTTCGCCTAAACCAGATCAAATTCACTGGGCGTTGCTGAGTAATCCAGCACAAGTTAACTCAATGACAACTGAAAGCTTTGGAACGCCTGGAGAACATATGCTCCTTGATGGTAAAACAATCATTTTTGGCTGCCAAGATCGGCTGTGTTCGCTAGACACCACGAAGTTGGCTCTGGGGCAAAATGCAATTCATCTGGTTACAAGTGCGCAAGGATCTGATACAACGCAGAACGCTTGGGTAGTTGTGAAGAAAATCAAATATTTACTAACTAGCGTGGGTGGAAAATTATCGTTGCTTAAGCCCTAGGTAGGGGTGTAAATAGAGATAGCTTCTTTGCTAGCGCTAATGCATAGTACGCCAAGTATTTTGGAAGTGACTAGACCTAGGACTTCTCGCTGATTGGTTGGCGCGCTATTCGCACCGATAATTCTTCCCTTGCTATCAAAAGTAAGCAGTATGGGACGAGCAGATTTTGGCGTCCACGTGGCAATCTGTGGAATTTTTGCGGTAGATGCAAAGAATGCAGATGTTGCCCCACTAGTAAATGCTGTTCCCGTCGACATAAATCGATAGGTCCATGTTGGAACATATGTGCTTGAAAATTTTGTAATGGCTGACTCTGTTTTGCTCCCAGTAATAACCTGGCCACCTAATAAAAGTGAAGAACTCGCACTATTCCAATTTCTAACAGCCTTTGTTGCCGAACTTCGTACTACTGATAGAAGTCCACCTGTCTTTGAAATCTTAATGATTACTCCATCGGTAATGCCCACTAGCTTCTTACCGTTGAGCGTCTCTGAGCTTGCACCGACTACCGTCAGAGAACCATCGTTATGCCTTACAACAGCATCTAATGTAGTAGAGGATTTGCCTATCAACGTTGGCTTACCAAATTCACCAAGTAGATTAGCGCTCACAACGAAACCCACATTAGTTGAGGTAATTCCTACCAGTGTTACTCCATTCTTATCTGCAGCAAGTGAAGTAATCAAGACTGGAGCAGTCTGCGGCAATGTGAAGCTGCTTACTGCATGTGTATTTTGATCGATTCTCCAAAGAACTACAGATTTCAAGGTTAAATCAACGTCTTGTGGCAGTGAAGTTACGTTGTCGGGATTTAGAGCAGACGATGAGGGCGCTGGGGTTGGGGTTAGTGTGTTCTGCGAAATCGATCCTCCAATCCACACATTGCCCGATGCATCTGTTGTTGCGGCGCTTGCGAGAGATTGTGAAGCTGGGTCTAGTTCAATTGTCCACAACTCTTCACCCGATATGTTTATTGCCTGAGCGTAGGATTTCTCAAGTTTTGTACCGTAAATAACAATAGAGCCGCCAGTTGTAACGACACCGCTGACTTCGTCAGGGATTCCAATTGTTGCTACTAATTTTAAATCTTTGAGGGCAATAAGCGCGGGTGCAGCTGAACTATTTGAAACAATGAGTAGACAGGCTATACAAACAAATGAGACTAAGCGTTTCACGCTAATTCCTGCGAGCGATCGCGCGCAGCTTTCATAGCTTTGGCAACAATTGCAGATAGATCGCTGGATTCAAAAGAAGCCAGCGCTGCCGCAGTTGTGCCATTGGGGCTTGTTACATTTTCGCGAAGAGTTGTTGCAGATTTTCCTGAAGTTTCAAGAAGTTTGGCCGCACCAATGATCGTCTGGTTTGTTAGAGTCGTTGCATCTTCTAGGGATAGTCCAAGCTCTTGAGCGCCAGCGACCATGGCCTCTACGAATCTAAAGAAATATGCAGGGCCAGATCCACTTGTCGCAGTGACTGCATCCTGTAAATCTTCAGGTACTTCAATAACTGTGCCAGTTGCTGCCAGAAAACCCGTGACAAAATCCTTGTGTTCAAAGCTGACACCTGCGCCAAGTGATATTGCCGCCATGCCCGCGCCCACAATGGTGGCTGTATTTGGCATTACGCGAATGACGGGATTATTAGTTAAAAGATGCGCTGAAATGAAGTCAATTCGTTTACCGGCAGCAAAGCTAATAACCACGGCCTCTGGATTGATTGTTGCTCGAATCTCTTCTAAGGCTCCGGCCATATCTTGAGGTTTAACGACAAGCAAAATCGCTTGGGCCGAAGCAACATTGTCGGCAAGATCGCTGGCTTTGATTCCATATCTAGAAATCAACTCATCACGTCGATCGATTCGTTTCTCAGAGATTGTTATCAGTTGTGCACTAAGACCACTTGAAATAAGCGCTGAAATTAAGGCTTCGCCCATTACGCCGGCGCCAATTACTCCAACGCGTATCTGCAGACTCATTGTGCAAGCGTACCTTCTAAGCGTGTAGGCTCTGCGACTATGTCGGAACTAAAGCCAGGTTTTGCACGAGATTGGGTTGAGTTCACCGACCCCAGCAATCCAGAAGAAATTTTTAAGTGTGACCTCACATGGTTAACGTCCTACTGGACCTGTATTTATGGCGATGGCTGCCAAGGTGTTTTTAAGAGTCAACCGGATGCAGGCTGCTGTACTGAAGGCGCCATGTACACCGATGAAGAGGATGAAGAGCGCACTGATAAAGCGGCGGCCTATTTAACACCCGATATGTGGCAGTTCTATTCAGATGCACGTCCTAAGAAGCCAGGCGCCAAACTTCGTATTTCAGAGAAAGATGAAGATGGCGAGCGCAAGACTCGTCGCGTTGAAGATGGTTGCATCTTCTTAAATCGTAAAGGTTACGAGGCCGAAGGTTTCACTGGGACTTTTGGTTGCGTGTTACATCACCTTGCTATTAAAGAGAACAAGCACTTTGTAGATACAAAGCCAGATGTTTGCTGGCAGTTGCCGTTGCGCCGTAGTTTTGAAACTCGCGAAGTTGGCGAGCGCGAATATTCCGTCACTGTTATTGGCGAATATGAACGTCTTGCATGGGGCGATGGTGGCGATGATTTTGATTGGTACTGCACTAGCAATACCGATGCTCATATTGGAAAAGAGCCTGTCTATATTTCAAATAAGTATGAGCTTCAAAAACTCATGGGCGAGGCTCCATACGCGCAATTAGCCAGCGTGTGCGATCACCGTATGGCGGGAATCCGCGATGCGCAGGCTCGATCACTGCCCCTCTTTGTTATCCAACATCCAGCAACACTGGCTGCGACAAATAGTCAGTCCTAAGTTCTAGGCTCTACCCATGGCCAAGGTTGAAAAGGATCCATTCCGCTGCACTGAGTGTGGTTGGACGTCGCAAAAATGGGTCGGTCGCTGTGGTGAATGCCAGGCATGGGGCTGCGTAGAAGAGATAGCTGCACCTAAGAAACTCTCGTTGGTTGCTGGACGCGTTACACATAAAGCCACACCTATTGGTGATGTCGATCTATCTGCAGCTCATGCCCGTCCGACTGGAGTATCCGAACTCGATCGCGTACTAGGTGGCGGATTAGTTCCAGGGGCTGCGATTTTATTAGCTGGTGAACCTGGGGTTGGAAAGTCCACACTTCTTTTATCGGTCGCTGCCCAGAGTGCGGCACAGGGAATATCTGCGCTGTACATAAGTGGTGAAGAGTCAGCATCACAAGTTCGTTTGCGCGCTGAACGCATTAAGGCAATCGATCCTGCGCTGTTTTTAGCTTCCGAAACCGATCTTGGTGCAGTGATTGCACATATCGATGAAGTGAAACCTGCCTTAGTAATTATCGATTCAATTCAAACAATTGGCAGTTCAACTGCAGATGGTTCACCAGGTGGAGTGACGCAAGTTCGCGAAGTTGCCGGTGCTCTGATTCGAATATGTAAAGATCGAGATATCACACTGTTATTGGTGGGTCATGTTACAAAAGATGGATCTATCGCTGGCCCCAGATTGTTGGAACATATAGTTGATGTAGTTCTACAGTTTGAAGGTGAACGCCATTCACGACTGCGTTTAATCCGTGCAATTAAAAATCGTTTTGGAGCATCCGATGAAGTTGGTTGCTTTGATTTAAGTGATGTTGGAATTGAATCGGTGTTAGATCCAACTGGATTATTCACATCTCGTCACGCTGAACCAGTTCCTGGTACATGCGTAACTGTGACACTTGAAGGCCGCCGACCATTGTTGGCCGAAATCCAAGCGTTGGTTAGCCAAGGGCGAGAAAATGATTTCGGAAATGCCCGTCGAGTCGTTTCGGGTCTTGACTCTGCACGAACATCGATGACATTGGCAGTTTTAGAGCTTCGCGCCAATGTTCGTATCGGTGGCCGCGATGTATATGCGGCAACTGTAGGTGGCATGAAGATGTCTGAGCCAGCTGCTGATTTAGCCCTTGCCCTGGCAGTTGCTTCAGCCGCTAAGGGTCTTGCTCTGCCCTCGGATTTAGTGGCAATCGGTGAAGTTGGCCTTGCCGGTGAAATCCGAAAGGTCAGCGGAGTTAATCGCCGTCTGCAGGAAGCATTTCGCTTAGGTTTTAAGCGCGCATTAGTTCCAACTGGTTCAGAGACAACAATTGAAGGCATGGAGATCGTTGAAGTATCTCGCCTTGATCAGGCACTCTCACGGGTAAAAATCACTGGCGAATGAACTCGCTTGAAAAACCGATAGTTAACTGGTTTAAAAAGAATAAGCGAGATTTACCATGGCGCAATACATCTGCATGGGGTGTCATGGTCAGTGAATACATGTTGCAACAGACTCCAGTTAATCGTGTCTTACCTAAGTGGATTGAGTGGATGGAGCGTTGGCCAACGCCGGCAGATTTAGCACAAGCATCTCCTGCTCAAGTAATTACTGCATGGGGTCGCCTTGGCTATCCACGACGCGCCCTGCGTTTACATGCAGCTGCACATATCATTGCGGAGGATTTTAATAATCACATTCCCAGTGATGTTCACACTCTGCAACAACTACCCGGCATTGGCGAATACACAGCCGCGGCAATCGTGGCTTTTGCATTTGATCAGCGCTCACTTGTCATGGATGTAAATATTCGCAGAACCTTAACGCGCATCATTGATGGCAATGAACACCCAAAGCCTGCGCCAACGGCCAAAGAGAAGGCCGCTTGGCAAGAGTTAGTCCCAGCTAAGAATGCGCATGTGTGGGCCGCAGCAACTATGGAGCTTGGCGCCCTTGTCTGTACCTCAACGAATCCACGGTGTGAGCTCTGCCCAGTTATATCGATGTGCAACTGGCGAAAAAATGGTTATCCAAAAACAGATTTAGTTCGCAAGTCTCAAGATTGGCATGGAACCGATCGCAAATGTCGCGGAACAATAGTCCAAGCTTTACGCGAGAATGAATCACTCACGGAGAACGCTATTAAGAAACTATGGCCAGATGAATCACAGATTAAAAAAGCCCTTAAAACACTGGTTTCAGACCAGCTTATTGAAGCTATCCCCCGCAAGCGCTATAGACTTCCTCAATGATTCGCCAAGCGGTTACAGCAGATGCACCACGAATTCTGCAGTTAATTAGGGATTTAGCGTTGTATGAAAAAGCCCCCCACGAGGCTGTTGCTACTTTGGAGCAGATTGAGCAAACGCTTTTTTCTGATCAACCGAGCGCATATGCCCACGTTGCAGAGGTTGATGGCTACGTTATAGGAATCTCAATTTGGTTTCTTAATTACTCAACCTGGCTTGGTAAGCCTGGAATCTATCTTGAAGATCTCTACGTTGACCCAGAACACCGTGGCAAAGGCTTAGGCCTTGCACTATTAAAAGAGCTCGCTACTATCTGCGTTGAACGCGGATACGAGCGTCTGCAATGGTGGGTTCTAGATTGGAATGAACCATCGATTGAGTTCTATAAATCCCTCGGCGCAGAGGCCATGGATGAATGGACCGTTTATCGAGTTAGCGGTGAAGCGTTAAGAAAACTAGGTTCTTAACTTAGGCTGTTGGTGCCTCAGCTAAATCCCCTGGACTATCGGGAGATTCGACTTTAGGTGCTCCCTTGAAAGTAAATACTGCTTCGGCGCCTTCACCTTCGGCATCGACAACGATAATCTCACCGGCTTTGAGCTCGCCAAAGAGGATTCGCTCAGAGAGTGCATCTTCGATCTCACGTTGAATTGTTCGACGAAGTGGGCGTGCACCAAGAAGTGGGTCGTAACCACGGGCAGCAAGTAAGTCTTTTGCTGCAGGAGTTAATTCAATGCCCATATCTTTTGCTTGCAAGCGATCATCAAGGTTCTTAATCATCAAATCAACGATCTGAACGATCTGATCCTTAGTGAGCTGGTGGAAGACGATTACATCATCGATACGGTTGAGGAACTCAGGGCGGAAGTGCGTCTTAAGCTCATCGCTAACCTTGCCCTTCATGCGCTCGTAGTTAGTTACATCATCATCGCTATTTGCAAAACCAAGACCCAGACTCTTTGAAATATCTCGAGTTCCAAGGTTGGTAGTCATAATGATTACCGTATTTTTAAAGTCAACGGTGCGGCCCTGTGAATCTGTTAGGCGACCATCTTCTAATACCTGTAGAAGTGAGTTAAAGATATCTGGGTGTGCTTTTTCGATCTCATCGAATAGAACTACCGAGAATGGGCGACGGCGAACTTTTTCAGTTAACTGTCCACCTTCGTCGTAACCAACGTAGCCTGGAGGTGCACCAAATAAACGTGAAGCAGTATGGCGCTCTGAATACTCAGACATATCCAACTGGATTAATGCATCTTGATCACCAAATAAGAAGGATGCCAATGTTCGGGATAGTTCAGTCTTACCAACACCCGATGGGCCGGCAAAGATAAATGATCCACCAGGACGGCGTGGATCTTTAAGGCCTGCACGTGTACGACGAATCGCTTGAGACAACGCCTTGATTGCCTGATCTTGACCGATAACGCGGTTATGAAGTTCATCTTCCATGCGAAGCAGACGCGCGGTCTCTTCTTCGGTTAACTTAAATACTGGAATACCGGTTGAGGCTGACAGTACTTGTGCGATTAACTCTTCATCAACTTCAGTGACCTTATCTAAGTCAGTTGCTTTCCAATTCTTTTCAGCTTCATGCTTTTCTGCGATAAGTGTCTTCTCTTTATCGCGTAGCGCTGCCGCTTTTTCAAAATCCTGACCGTCAATTGCAGACTCTTTTTCCTTGCGTGCATCAGCGATTTTTTCATCAAATGCGCGAAGCTCTGCAGGAGCAGTCATGCGCTTAATGCGTAGGCGTGAGCCAGCCTCATCAATAAGATCGATCGCCTTATCTGGCAAGAAACGATCTGAAACATATCTGTCGGCAAGATTTGCTGCCGCAGCTAGTGCGCCATCGGTAATCGATACGCGGTGATGCGTTTCGTAACGATCGCGTAGGCCTTTCAAAATCTCAATTGTGTGTGCGACTGATGGCTCTTTGACTTGAATCGGTTGAAAACGTCGCTCAAGAGCGGCATCTTTCTCAACATGCTTGCGATACTCATCCAGAGTGGTTGCACCGATTGTCTGTAACTCACCGCGTGCCAACATAGGCTTCAAGATGCTTGCGGCATCGATTGCACCTTCTGCTGCGCCTGCACCAACAAGGGTGTGAATCTCATCGATGAAGAGAATAATGTCGCCGCGAGTCTTGATCTCTTTTAGAACCTTCTTCAAGCGCTCTTCGAAATCTCCGCGGTAGCGACTGCCTGCAACGAGTGCGCCCAAATCTAATGAGTACAGCTGCTTATCTTTTAAAGTTTCAGGAACATCGTTCTTGTAAATCGCTTGTGCAAGACCTTCGACAACAGCTGTTTTACCAACGCCTGGCTCGCCAATTAATACTGGGTTGTTCTTGGTACGACGTGAAAGAACTTGCATCACACGTTCGATTTCATTTTCGCGACCGATGACTGGATCTAACTTTCCTTCGCGTGCAGCTTGGGTAAGGTTGCGTCCAAATTGATCAAGAACTAATGATGTTGACGGTGTTCCTTCTGCAGGTCCACCTTGCGTTACAGCCTCTTTACCTTGATATCCAGATAAAAGTTGAATGACTTGTTGGCGAACTCGATTTAAATCTGCACCGAGTTTTACAAGTACCTGTGCGGCAACGCCTTCACCTTCGCGAATTAAACCTAGCAAAATATGTTCAGTGC
>CAFBQN010000005.1_pt1 | contig 28333 bp, 23 predicted proteins | sample 7269971 | NCBI WGS metagenome assembly CAFBQN01 (sample SAMEA6814181, study PRJEB35770) | uncultured Actinomycetes bacterium | biome: Freshwater; feature: Freshwater reservoir; material: water | place: Czech Republic | collected 2016-11-09 | depth 30m m
AGCTTCGATTCTGGGTTACCTACCTGAGCGAATTCGTTTCATTAGTAATGCTCGTCAACTCGTCTTTGGACTAGTGCTATTAATTATTATGAATGTTCGTCCAGATGGTCTGCTTCCACGTAAAAAACGCGAAAAAATTAAGCAGAAGGAGGCGAAGTAGATGAGCGAAAAGATTCTTGAACTCAAAAACTTAACAATGCGCTTTGGTGGAGTTACTGCCCTCGATAAAGTTGACCTCCATGTCTTTAAAGGTGAGATCTGTGCCTTGATTGGCCCAAATGGTGCCGGCAAGACAACGATCTTTAATGTTATAACTGGCGTGTATCAAGCCACCGAGGGAGAGATCATCTTCAATGGTGAGAGCATCCTTGGCAAGAAACGTCACATCATCGCTAGAACTGGATTAGCGCGTACATTTCAAAATGTTCGCCTATGGGGCGAGATGACCGCATTGGAAAATGTTGTTACAGCTACCGATGTTCACAAGCGCTCAGGTCTACCGGGAGCTCTCTTTGGTCTGCCTCGCTCACGTCGCGAAGAGAAGGCCGGGCGCGAACGCGCTCAAGAGCTGTTGGATTTTATGGGTATCGGACATCGCTCTGATCAACTAGGGAAAAACCTTCCATATGGTGATCAACGTCGATTAGAAATTGCTCGCGCAATGGGTACTGAGCCCAAACTCCTGCTTCTCGATGAGCCAGCAGCTGGATTTAATCCTGCTGAAAAAGTTGAGCTTGCACAGTTAATTAAAAAGATTCGCGATGCCGGATACACCGTACTTTTAATTGAACATGATATGTCATTGATCATGGGAATATCAGATCGCGTAGCTGTTCTAGATTTTGGTGTAAAGATTGCCGATGATCTGCCAAGCAAGGTTCAAAATGATCCCAAGGTTATTGAGGCCTATTTAGGAGTTCCTGCCGATGCGTCTTGAAATTAAAGATCTCCATGTCCACTACGGCAAGATTGAGGCGATCAAAGGAATCTCAGTTGTAGTTAATGAAGGCGAGATTGTCACACTCATCGGAGCAAATGGCGCCGGTAAGACAACGACCCTAAAGACCATCTCAGGTCTGCGCAAAGTCTCGAGCGGTGCGATTTTATTTGATGGTCAAGATATCTCTAAGGTACCTGCCCACGAGCGCGTAGATCTTGGAATCTCGCAAGCACCTGAGGGCCGTGGAATTTTTCCAGGAATGACGGTTTTAGAAAACCTTGAAATGGGAAAGTTTCACCGTAAAAATCGACGCCATGAAATGGATGAAGATCTAGATAAGGTCTACACCTTGTTCCCACGCTTAAAAGAGCGTACATCTCAATCCGGCGGAACATTATCTGGAGGAGAGCAGCAGATGCTAGCGATTGGCCGGGCATTGATGGCCCGACCAAAGGTATTGCTTCTTGACGAGCCATCTATGGGTCTTGCACCGCAGATGATTGCCAATATTTTCCGTATCATCACGGAGATCAATAAGACAGGCGTGACGATCTTGCTGGTCGAGCAAAATGCGCAGCAAGCTTTACAGCGTGCTCATCGTGCCTACATTCTGGAGACTGGAAATGTGGTTAAAGAAGCTGCTGCTTCAGACTTACTCAATGATCCAGCTGTGCGTGAGGCTTATTTGGGAACTGGCGCGCACGCTTAACGTTTAGTCGCTAGATACATGTGCTGAAGACGCTACGCTCTTTCAGCCAAGATTAAGCACGTGATGCGCGCAGTACATGTACGTTGACCTTGTTCATTTGTAATGATGATTTCCCATGAACACAGAGTTTTCCCGAGTGAGATTGCAGTTGCTACTCCAGTAACTAGGCCGGTTGTTGCAGACTTATGGTGAGTTGCATTGATATCGACACCGACAATTTTTCTAGTGGGTCCTGCGTGAAGTGAAGTTCCGATCGAACCCAAGCTTTCGGCGAGAACTACATTTGCACCCCCGTGTAAAAGACCCAATGGCTGGGTGTTGCCATCTACGGGCATCGTGCCCACTACGCGTCCTTGCGCTGCTTCAGTAATCACGATGCCCATTTTTTGATCCAGTGCACCACTGCCGCGCTCTTTATAAAACTTTAGAAACTCCTCATTGATCATAAGAAGTATTCTAGCGGGCATCCTAAGATGTGCCCATGAGCAAACGCCTATTACTTATTGACGGGCACTCAATGGCATACCGTGCTTTCTATGCACTCCCAGCAGAAAACTTTACGACTGCTACGGGTCAGCACACCAATGCTATTTATGGCTTTGCCACGATGTTGCTTTCACTGTTAACAACCGAGAAGCCGACGCATGTTGCAGTCGCCTTCGATGTATCTCGTAAGACTTTTAGATCTGAAATCTTCCCTGAATACAAGGCCAACAGAAGCAAGACTCCCGATGAGTTCCGTTCACAGATGAGCTATCTGCATGAACTTGTTGCGGCATTTGGAATATCCCAATTTGAGGTTGAGGGATTTGAAGCCGATGATATTTTGGCAACGATTGCCAAGCAAGCAGAGCGAGAAGGCGCCGAGGTACTTATTTGTACTGGCGATCGTGACTCTTTTCAGTTGGTCAACGAGAAGACAACCGTCTTATATCCAAAGCGCGGAGTCAGCGATTTGGCACGGATGACACCAGAGGCAGTTCACGAAAAATATGGAATGTCCCCGGCGCAGTATCCTGATTTTGCAGCGTTGCGCGGTGACCCAAGCGATAATCTGCCATCGGTTCCCGGCGTTGGAGAAAAGACTGCCGCCAAATGGATAGTTGAGTACGGTTCACTCAAAGAGCTCTTATCTAATGTAGATAAACTCGCCGGCAAGGTTGGACAATCACTTCGAGATTCAATTGATAACGTGATTCAAAATAGCGAACTCACCAAGTTGGTTGATGATGTTCCACTTGATCTCTCTATCGATGGCCTTGAGTGGGCTGGTGTGAATGAGGCAATGACGAATCCGCTCTTTGATATTTTGGAGTTCAAGACGCTCAAGGATCGGATGAAGCCAATTCTCTTAAAGACAACTTCACCGTCTACTCCAGAGCCTGAATTCACACTTTTTGCTGATGAAATGAATGAAGGAGTTTTAACTCCCCAGGAGGCATCGGCCAAGATTGCAGCACACTCTGGCACAGTCGCGATAGCTTTTTCTTTTCTTGAGGAGAAGCTGCATCGCTACGCGGTGGCCTTATCTCCAGAGGATGTGTTCCTTGTTCATTCATCGACAATGGGGGATTGGGCTACCGATTCTAAGGTCACAAAGATTGCACACGATGCTAAAGCTGTGGCACGCATTAATGGTTTAAGCGGCGTTGAATTCGATACATCTATTGCTGCCTACTTAGTCAATCCTGGAACACGTTCACTAGAACTCACTGATATTCAAGAGCGTTGGGGAGATGGCTCTGCAATAAATACTTCTAGCCCTGAGCAAGAGTTACTGACCTGTGCCAGAGCACTCTTTGCTCTTCAAATTTCGCTGACCAGTGAGTTAAAGGAGCGCGATCTCTACGATCTCTTCATCTCGATGGAGCTTCCAATTGCCGAGCTTTTGGCAAGAATGGAGATGGCTGGAGTCGCAGTTGATCGAGGAGAGCTTGAAAAACTCTTTGCCTTCTTTGAGGGCGAAGTCTCACGTGAGACTAAAGCTGCCCACGACTGCGTTGGGCATGAATTCAATGTGGCATCACCTAAACAGTTACAAGTAGTGCTTTTTGATGAACTTCACTTACCTAAGACTAAAAAGATAAAAACTGGCTTTACTACCGATGCCGATAGTTTGGATTGGCTACGCGAGAAGACAGGTCATCCTCTCCTTACTCATCTATTGCGTATTCGTGAGACCAAGAAACTCAGTTCAGTTGTAGAGGGATTGATTAATGAGATTGCCTCTGATGGACGCATCCATACGCATTTTCAGCAGACCGTTGCCGCAACTGGTCGCTTATCATCGACTGGACCAAATCTACAAAATATCCCAGTGCGCACTGAAGAAGGTCGAACTATTCGAAATGCTTTCGTTGCTGGCAAAGCTTATGTGGGCCTATTAACCGCCGATTACAGTCAGATCGAGATGCGAATAATGGCGCATCTATCCAATGACGAAAAACTTCTTGCAGCCTTTGAATCTGGCGAAGATTTACACGCCACAATCGCCGCAGTAATTTTTGGAGTCAAGGCTCACGATGTTGATTCCGAGATGCGGCGACAAATAAAGGCAATGTCCTACGGCCTTGCTTACGGTTTATCTTCCTATGGCTTATCAGCTCAGTTAGATATCAGCCCAGGTGAGGCACAGGGATTAATGGATACGTACTTCCAGCGCTTTGGTGGAATTCGAGATTACTTAAAGACAGTCGTTGAGGATGCACGAAAAGTGGGATACACCGAAACTATTATGGGACGTCGTCGTTACTTACCAGATTTAATGAGTGATAATCGAATGCGCCGTGAAGTCGCCGAACGAATGGCCTTGAATGCTCCCATTCAGGGATCGGCCGCCGACATAATAAAGATGGCAATGCTTAAAGTAGATAGCGCGATAACAATTGGCGGATTTAAATCGCGATTACTTTTACAGATTCATGATGAACTAATTGTTGAGGTAGTTAAAGGCGAAGAAGTTGGAATTGCTGAATTGGTCAAGCGTGAAATGGGTGCGGCCTATCCTTTACGTGCGCCTCTAGATGTCAGCGCCGGCCTTGGTTTAACCTGGCATGAGGCCGCGCACTAGGTTGTCGTGGGAGCGTTGCCTTCCATAGCTGCAGTATCTTCTTCCTCTGTTGGAATTCGATCTGCTGCAATCAAACGTTTCTTGCCAATTGTTAAAACGATATTTCCCATACCTATAGAGACTGCGGTTAGTGCTAAGCAGAACTGCGGTGAAATATTATCGGAGAGCAAACCACCTACTGCAGCTCCGAATGACATCACGCTTCCTTCTACGGTCCAGAGCCAGGCCATATATGAAACGGCCGAGCCTTTTGGCCGAACCGCTTCCATGACCTCCCAGTAAAAAACTTGTATTGCGCCACCTACAAAACCTAAACAAGCACCGGCAATTGCCATAGACCAGCCCGGATATGTAAATGCCATCGGAATGGCAACTAAGAACCACATGAAGTATGTTCGCCGCAACGCTAATAGCGAAGAAGTACGTTTGGAAATTAGACCTGCAGCTAAACCACCGATGATGCTAGAAATACCCATAGCGGCAAAGACCCACGCTGTGCGGTGTGCAACGTTTTCAAGCGTCGCATATGCAGGAACGGCAACATCGAATAGACCCCAACCAAAACCAATAAAAGATCCTTCGAGCATCATTAAGCGCAATGCTGGATTACTCCATAATGAAGCAGCACCTTTTTCTTTCTTTTCTGGCTTCCAATCACGCGAAACGGGAACCATTGCTAGTGCGCCACCGCCGATACTCATGAAGATCGCCGCTGTAAGAAGCGGACTTCCTGGGTGGGAAGAAAGTGCCAATGAAGTAGCGATAACTGGTCCTAAAACTCCAGCGGTATTCATTACCGATGAATCAACGGCATAGGCTGTACGTAAGAAATCAGCTGGCACAATTGTTTTCCACAGTGGGCGCACAGAAAGATTAATTGGTGGCGCAGTAAGTCCCATCACGATTGCCATTGCAACAATTACGCGCGATGAGTGAGATGTGTTGACAACAATCATCATCGTCGCATAACCCGGTACCAAAATTCGAAGCGGCCACTTTTGACCGTATGTGTCGATTACCGAGCCACGAATCCCGGCAGTCAAAGAGCCGGCCAATGAGTTGGCGCCAATTACCAGCCCGGCAATTGCGACGGATCCAGTCTCTTGTTGGGCCTTGAAGAATAGGGACAAACCGACCATTCCGTATGACACTCGGGCAGGGAAAGCGGCAAGCACGAGTACCCACACGTTGGGGATCGAAAAGAGTTGCCGATAGCGCTTCATAGTTGTCTCATTCTAATGAATACGCCTGATTTTTGGAGTGGATTTGCTCCTTCATACGCTTAAACCGTACTCTTGCCCCTCAGCCGCAAAAGCGGGAACTACTACTCATCTATCCCTACGGAGCTCACTTGTCTACAACACCAGTAATTGCAATAAATGACATTGGATCAGCCGAAGATTTTCTAGCGGCAATCGAAGGAACAATTCGAAATTTTAATGACGGAGATCTCGTTACCGGAACAATCGTTCAAGTTGGTCGCGAAGAAGTTCTCGTCGATATTGGCTACAAAACTGAAGGTGTTATCCCTTCACGTGAGCTTTCAATTCGTCACGATGTAGACCCACATGAGATTGTTAAAGTTGGAGAAAGCATTGAAGCCCTTGTTCTGCAAAAAGAGGACAAAGAAGGTCGCCTGATTCTTTCTAAGAAGCGCGCACAGTATGAGCGTGCATGGGGAGACATCGAAGGCAAGAAAGAGCGCGACGAAGTTGTTATCGGAACGGTTATTGAAGTTGTTAAGGGCGGCCTTATCGTCGACATCGGACTTCGTGGCTTCCTGCCAGCATCCCTTGTTGAAATGCGCCGCGTACGCGATCTGACCCCATACATTGGCAAGCAGGTTGAAGCTCGAATTATCGAACTTGATAAGAACCGTAACAACGTTGTTCTTTCTCGTCGCGCATTCCTTGAGCAGACTCAGTCAGAGTCACGTACAACTTTCTTGAACCAGCTACAAAAGGGTCAAGTACGCACAGGTGTTGTTTCATCTATCGTGAACTTCGGTGCATTCGTAGATCTTGGTGGCGTTGACGGTCTCGTTCACGTTTCAGAGCTCTCATGGAAGCACATCGATCATCCAGGTGAAGTTGTTGAAGTTGGCGATGAAGTAACCGTTGAGGTTCTTGAAGTTGATTTCGAGCGCGAGCGTGTATCGCTGTCTCTCAAGGCAACACAAGAAGATCCATGGCAGGCTTTTGCTCGCACTCACACAATCAATCAGGTTGTGCCAGGCGTTGTAACAAAGCTTGTTCCATTTGGAGCATTCATCCGCGTTCATGAAGGCATTGAGGGCCTTGTTCATATCTCAGAGTTGGCCGAGCGCCACGTTGAGATTCCAGAGCAGGTAGTTGCCGTTGATGATGAACTATTCGTCAAGATTATTGATATCGACTTAGAGCGTCGTCGTATCTCCCTTTCACTTAAGCAGGCCAATGAAGGACATGAGATTGAGATCGAAGCATTTGATCCAACTCAATATGGAATGGCTGCGCGTTATGATGCTGAAGGAAACTTCATCTATCCAGAAGGCTTCGATGCTGAGAGCCAAGAGTGGAAGCCAGGCTTTGAAACTGCACGTGAAGAGTGGGAGCAGCAATATGCTCAAGCTCAAGAGCGTTTCATGGCCCACAAGAAGCAGAAGGCAGAGGCCAAGGCCGCTGATGCTGCTGCAACACCAGAAGATGGCGTAGTTGAAGCCGTTGAAGAGGTTGCTACCACCGAATAGAAGTTAAGTAAATAGAAAAGACCCGACACATACGTCGGGTCTTTTCTATTTACATAGGTTATTGTGCAAAACGCTATCCTTTATACATGCGCGTGATTGCTTTAACAGGTGGCATTGGAAGTGGGAAATCTTTGGCTGCCCAATATTTCGCAGAGCTTGGCGCTTTAGTAATCGATGCCGATCAGCTTGCGCGCGATGTGATTTCTAGAGGCACAGAAGGCTTTGACGAAGTTGTTAGCTATTTTGGCGATTCGATTTTGAAAGATGGGGACATCGATAGACGCGCACTCGGTGAACTGGTTTTCAATGATTCTAAGGCAATGGCAGTTCTTGAGGGAATCGTTCACCCTCGTGTTACTGCCGAATTCAATGAGGCGGTCCAATCGCTCTCGGGCGACCAGATACTTATCTATGAGATCCCTTTACTGTTTGAAAAGAAGGCACACGATAGATTCGATAGCGTGATCACGGTAGAGGCCGATATGGAACAACGTATTGAACGCCTACGTGCCAAAGGGCTACATATGTCTGAGATCAATTCTCGCATCGCCGCACAGGCCACGCGTGAGCAAAGAGTGAGCGTTGCCGATTACGTCCTTGAAAATAGTGGCAGCCAGGATGATTTGCTGCGCCAAGTGGAGAATATTTGGGATGGATTAGTGTCGGCTTCAAACTAGACTTATGCAATGCGCCCAGTCTCAGATTTACAACGCCGAGTTGAGCCATTTCAAGTTATTAGTGATTATGTGCCAGCCGGTGATCAGCCCGAGGCTATCGCTGAAATCGCACGACGTTTTCAGGCAGGTGAACAAGATGTTGTTCTTTTAGGTGCAACAGGTACAGGAAAATCTGCAACAACTGCTTGGCTCATCGAGAAACTTCAGCGACCTACATTGGTTCTAGCACCCAATAAGACTTTGGCTGCCCAACTGGCTAATGAGTTCAGGGAACTCTTGCCAAACAACGCTGTTGAATACTTTGTCTCTTATTATGACTATTACCAGCCTGAAGCCTACGTACCTCAGACCGATACTTTTATTGAGAAGGATTCCAGCGTCAATGATGAAGTCGAACGACTTCGACACTCGGCTACCAACTCACTTCTAACACGTCGCGATGTGATAGTTGTAGCAACGGTCTCGTGTATCTACGGCCTTGGAACGCCACAGGAGTACATAGATCGAATGGTCACTTTGCGAGTTGGTGATGAGATCGAGCGGAATGTTCTACTCCGTAGGTTCGTTGATGTGCAGTACAAACGAAACGATATGGCCTTTGAGCGCGGAACTTTTAGAGTTCGTGGGGATACCATTGAAATAATTCCAATGTATGAAGAGCTCGCGATTCGCATTGAGATGTTTGGCGATGAGATTGAAAAAATCTCGACTTTGCATCCCCTCACTGGCGAAATCATTCGCGATGAAACAGAGATGTATATTTTCCCTGCCACTCACTATGCAGCTGGACCTGAGACTATTAAACGGGCAATTGGCGAAATTGAGGATGAACTACAGATTCAACTCAATCTCTTTGAAAAACAGGGCAAACTTTTAGAAGCGCAGCGCCTTCGCATGAGAACTACTTTTGATATTGAGATGATGGAGCAGATCGGTTTCTGCAGTGGTATCGAAAACTATTCACGTCATTTAGATGGTCGAGAGCCAGGATCTGCTCCTAATTGTTTGCTTGACTATTTTCCGGAGGATTTTCTCGTCGTAATTGATGAAAGCCACGTAACCGTTCCACAGCTAGGGGCGATGTTTGAAGGCGATGCATCGCGTAAGCGGACCTTAGTTGAACATGGTTTTCGCTTGCCCAGCGCGCTAGATAACCGTCCGCTAAAATTCCCAGAATTCCTAGAACGCACAGGGCAAAAGCTCTACCTATCGGCCACTCCAGGTAAGTACGAAATGGCCAAAGTTAATGGCGATGTCGTTGAACAAGTCATTCGCCCGACTGGTTTAGTAGATCCTCAGATAGTAATTAAACCTATTAAGGGACAGATTGATGACTTGCTCCATGAAATAAAGATTCGTGCTGATAAGAATGAACGCGTTCTTGTTACGACTTTAACTAAAAAGATGTCAGAAGATCTAACGGATTACATGCAAGAAAAAGGTGTGCGGGTTAGATACTTGCACTCCGAGGTAGATACATTAAGACGAGTCGAACTACTGCGAGAGCTACGTACAGGTGAGTACGACGTATTAATTGGAATTAACTTACTGCGCGAAGGTTTGGATCTTCCAGAGGTCTCACTCGTTGCAATTTTAGATGCCGACAAAGAAGGCTTTCTGCGCTCTGCGACTTCGTTAATTCAAACAATTGGACGTGCAGCTCGAAATGTTTCGGGTGAAGTGCATATGTATGCCGATAACATTACGGATTCGATGGCCAAAGCCATAGACGAAACAAATCGTCGTCGAGCCAAGCAAGTTGCATACAACCTAGAGCGCGGTGTCGATCCTCAACCACTTCGAAAGAAGATCGCAGATATTACCGACCTGATTAACCGTGAATCTGAAGATACCGAGGATCTATTGGCTGCCAATAAGAAGGCTAATCAAAAGAGCGCTCCATCGGTCGGTCTCTACAGCAAGGCTTTGGTTACTCTGCCGCGACAAGATTTAATGGCGTTGATAGGCTCGCTGACTGACCAGATGAAAAACGCTGCAGCAGAGTTACAGTTTGAGGTCGCGGCTCGGTTGCGTGATGAGATTAAGATCTTAAAGAAAGAGCTACGTTCAATGGAAGAGGCAGGGGTTTAGTGAGTATCGATAAGCTAATTGTGCGCGGAGCACGCGAACACAATCTCAAAGATGTCTCTATTGAGCTGCCTCGGAACTCACTGATTGTTTTCACGGGGCTTTCGGGTTCAGGAAAATCCTCGCTAGCCTTCGACACCATTTTCGCGGAAGGTCAAAGGCGATATGTCGAATCTTTATCGGCATATGCCCGCCAGTTCTTGGGCCAGATGGATAAGCCAGATGTGGATTTCATTGAAGGTTTATCTCCTGCAGTATCGATTGATCAGAAATCTACAAATCGAAATCCTCGCTCCACTGTAGGCACAATTACTGAGGTCTATGACTACCTTCGTCTTCTCTTTGCACGCGCAGGACGCCCGCACTGTCCTCAATGCGGGAAATTGGTGTCGCGCCAATCTCCACAAGCAATCGTTGACCAAATTCTGGCAATGCCAGCCACAACAAAGTTTCAAGTCTTAGCGCCAGTTGTTCGTGCTCGTAAAGGTGAGTTCCTTGACCTATTTGCCGAACTTATTACCCAGGGTTATTCACGTGCGCGCGTTGATGGTGTTGTCGTGGCGCTCACAGAGGTTCCGAAATTAAAGAAACAGGAAAAACACACGATTGAAGTTGTCGTTGATCGACTTACCGCAAAGGCAGAGAGTAAGACTCGGCTCACAGACTCAATTGAGACCGCATTGCGATTAGCGTCAGGCATTGTGATTTTAGATTTTGTTGACTCAAAGTCGGCCGATAAAGAGCGAACATTTAGTGAGCATTTAGCTTGTCACGACTGCAATTTGTCTTTTGAAGAGCTCGAACCTCGCTCATTCTCATTTAACTCTCCTTTTGGCGCTTGCCCTGAGTGTTCAGGTATCGGAACAAAGCTTGAGGTCGATGAAGATCTCATCATTCCCGATGACTCGATTTCAATTAATGATGGAGCGATCGCGCCATGGTCTGGTGGGCAATCCTCAGATTACTTCATTCGCCTTCTAGAGGCTTTAGCCAAGGACATGCCATTCTCCCTGACCACTCCATGGAAGAAGATTTCGGTTAAGGCGCGCGATGCCATTATCAATGGCTACGAATACGAAATTAAGATGAAGTACAAGGGCCGTTACGGTACAAAGAACTACACAACCGGTTTTGAAGGCGTTGTTCCTTTTATTCACCGCCGACATAGCGAAACCGATAGCGATTACAGCCGTGATAAATACGAAGCGTATATGCGCCAGATTCCGTGTCCCGTGTGTAAAGGGGCTCGACTCAAGCCTGAAGTACTAGCAGTAACTATTGGCAACAAGAATATTTCCGAGATAACCGAACTCTCAATTTCGGAGTGCGCTGATTTTCTTAAACATATCAAGCTCAATAAGCGCGAGGCTCAAATCGCCGAACGCGTGATGAAGGAAGTCCATGCGCGCCTTGGTTTCTTGCTCGATGTCGGCCTTGACTATTTATCGTTAGCACGCCCAGCGGCAACATTATCTGGGGGAGAAGCTCAACGCATTCGCCTTGCTACCCAGATCGGCAGCGGACTAGTCGGAGTTCTCTATGTACTCGATGAGCCAAGCATTGGTCTTCATCAACGTGATAATCGGCGATTGATTGAGACACTTACGCATTTGCGCGATCTTGGAAATACTCTGATTGTCGTTGAACACGATGAAGAAACTATTCGCACCGCCGACTGGATTGTAGATATTGGACCTGGCGCAGGTGAACATGGCGGCCATGTGGTGGTTTCTGGAAGCTATGAAGAGCTGATTGCATCAAAGGAGTCAATCACTGGTGCATACCTATCTGGTCGCAAATCAATCGCAATTCCTCAAACTCGCAGACCGGTTGATCTAAAACGAGTGCTGACTGTTAAAGGTGCTAAAGAAAATAACCTTCAAGATATCGATGTCCAGGTACCGCTGGGGGTCTTTGTTTCAGTCACTGGTGTTAGCGGCTCTGGTAAGTCCACGTTAGTAAACGATATTTTGTATACAACTCTTGCCAATAAATTAAATGGCGCACGACTTGTACCCGGTCGCCATCGAAGTGTGACGGGTGTCGATTTGCTCGATAAAGTTGTTCACGTTGATCAATCACCAATCGGTCGTACGCCTAGATCTAACCCTGCTACGTATACTGGCCTATTCGACAAAGTCCGTGCACTCTTTTCTGAAACTACCGAAGCCAAGATCCGTGGCTATCAACAGGGCCGCTTCTCCTTTAACGTAAAAGGTGGTCGTTGCGAAAACTGTTCTGGTGATGGAACCATCACTATTGAAATGAATTTTTTGCCTGATGTATATGTACCGTGCGAAGTCTGTCACGGGGCGCGTTATAACCGCGAAACCTTGGAAGTGCATTACAAGGGCAAGACCATCGCCGATGTATTGAATATGCCAATTGAGGAAGCTCACGCATTCTTCGAATCAGTACCAAATATCGCGCGTTTTCTTAAGACGCTCAATGATGTTGGTTTGGGATATGTCCGCCTTGGTCAATCTGCACCAACTCTTTCAGGCGGTGAAGCCCAGCGCGTAAAACTGGCTACCGAACTACAACGCAGATCTACTGGTCGAACAATCTATGTTCTAGATGAACCAACAACTGGCCTGCATTTTGAAGATGTCAGCAAGCTTCTGATTGTTCTTAATCGCCTAGTTGATACAGGCAACACTGTTGTTGTTATTGAACACAATCTCGATGTTATTAAATGTTCAGATTGGGTTATAGATATGGGCCCTGAGGGCGGATTCCGCGGGGGATTAGTTGTAGCCGAAGGAACACCAGAAGATGTAGCTAAAGTTGCAGCAAGTTACACAGGTCAATACTTGGCTCCGATGCTAGCTACAAATAGAAAAGCAACAGCGAAGAAGTAAGGCGATGGCAGATCCACAGAGTTATCGCCCTAGCAATATCCCCGAGCACCCTGGGGTCTACCGTTTTTATAATGGCGACGACGCAGTAATTTATGTAGGTAAAGCTAAGAATCTTAAGAATCGTCTGAGCAATTACTTTCAAAGTAACCTTGCAACAAAGACGGATCGTATGGTGCACGAAGCTGTTCGTGTTGACTGGACCATTGTTGCAACTGAGGTAGAAGCGCTGCAGTTAGAGTTCTCCTGGATCAAGCAGTACAACCCGTATTACAACGTGCAGTTCAAAGATGACAAGTCTTATCCATATTTGGCAGTTACCAACAACGACGAGTTCCCACGTATCTTTATTACTCGAAAATCCAAACGTCCTGGAATCACATACTTTGGACCTTTTACGCATACGTGGGCGTTACGTAATACTTTCGATGTGATTTTGAAAGTTTTTCCTATTCGCTCGTGCTCAACCGGGAACTTTGAACGCGCCAAGCGCAGTAAGCGCCAATGCCTATTGGGAGATATAGGCAAGTGTGCCGCACCGTGCGTTGACTGGGTCAGTCAGAGCGAACACAAGGCTTTATCTGATCGCTTGGTTGCATTTATGTCCGATGGCAACGCCGACATTATTCCAACGTTGCGCAATGAAATGGCACGTGCATCAGAGCGCGAGGAGTTCGAACGTGCCACAAAGATTCGCGATTCAATTACAGCCATTGAACGTGCGCAGGAATCTACCGATGCTGCACTCCCTGATAACTTAACTGCAGATGTCGTAGCCATTCACCACGATAGCGCCCATGCAGCAGGATCGATTTTTATCATTCGTGGCGGTGCTATCAAAGGCTCACGGTCATGGATAGTCGATCAGAGCAAGTCACTTGAAGGCGATGACGAGATGGGTGCGTTATTTTTTTCAATTTACAGTCAAAGCTCACCGCATGAAATTCCTGCCCAGATATTAATTAATGAACTACCCCTGGATGCCCCAGCCCTTGAAGAATGGTTATCAGGACTTCGTGGCGGTGTAGTTTCACTAAAAGTCCCACAACGTGGTGAAAAGGTGGAAATTCTACAGACCGTTAAAAGAAATGCGCAGTATTCACTAATTCAGTTCCTGAGTAAGCGTGCAACCGACGCGGCAGTTAGCGGTAAAGCTCTGGTAGAAATCGAAGAGGCCCTTGATCTAGAACGTACACCGCTTCGAATTGAATGCTTCGATATCTCCAATATCTCAGGTACATCCGTGGTTGCATCAATGGTGGTCTTTGAAGATGGATTAGCGAAGAAGAGTGAGTATCGACGATTCATTATCAACACCGAGGATGGCTTTGATGACACTCGCGCTATGCACCAGGTAATCACTCGCAGACTCAAACGTCTCTTGGATGATAGATCCGTAGATGAGGCCGAAGTTGCCGAACTTGGTGGAAAGCTCAGTAAGTTCTCTTATCCGCCACAACTGATAGTGGTCGACGGTGGAGCCCCGCAAGTAAATGCAGCAGCACGTGCGCTCAGTGAACTTGGAATCAATGACATTGCGCTGTGTGGTTTAGCCAAACGCTTGGAAGAGGTATGGATTCCCGGTTCAAGTGATCCGATAATCCTGCCTCGAAGCAGCGAGGGCCTCTATTTATTGCAAAGAATCCGTGATGAGGCACATAGGTTTGCGATCACATTTCACCGATCACGTAGATCAAAAGTGATGCTGGAATCAGTTTTGGATGAGATTCCCCAACTTGGATCTGTGCGAAGGAATGCCTTACTCGAACGTTTTGGTTCTGTGGCCGCAATTCGAAAGGCCAGCGTCGAAGAGATTGGTGCCACGCCAGGAATAGGGTCAAAGACTGCCTCCATCATCGAAGCACATCTCACAGCAATAAGTACACAAAAAGTAAATACTGAAACCGGCGAGATTGTTGAGAATTGATAATGAACAATCAATTCTTTGAACGTACCCAATCTGATCAGATAGCATCATTAACTGTAACGGCGCATGAAGTTTTGAAGCTCTATGGTGTATTAGAAGCAGAGGTAGAGTGCATTAACTATGAGTTCAACGCCACCTTTGCCGTAACCACGGATTCTGCGCAAAAGTACGCACTACGAATCAATATCAACTCTACAAGGGTACGTGCAAATATTTGTGCTGAGATTGAATGGGCGCAGTACTTATATCGAATTCCAGAAGTTTATGTCCCCGCCCCGATTGCCAATCTTCATGATGATTATGTTACTTCAATAGCACATAGTGATAGTGGACGTCTTTTGAATTGCGTTCTGTACACATGGCTAGAGGGTGATGTGATTGGAGATGAACCATCAATGGAGCAGCTCCATCTGATTGGGCGCACTATCGCCACGTTGCATCAGAGCACAGAAAAGTTCCAACTTTCACCTAATGCGCAACTGCCTATTTTCAAGGATCTGCTGTGGGGAACCGAGGATTATCTATTTGGTCCCAAGTCCCAGCTCTCTGATAAAGATAGAAGCGTGCTGCATGAGGCAGCAGTGCAGATCATGAAATTCACTGATGAACTGTATGAAAACTCTTCAGCACAGATCATTCACGCCGATCTTCATGGGTGGAACATGATGTGCCATGAGGGTTTGATCTATATCTTTGACTTTGATGATTGTGGTTATGGATTACTTGCCCAGGATATTGCGGTTGCTTTGTACTATCTTGATACACCCGAACAGGAATCCGCCCTCCTTGAAGGCTATAGAAGCGTCAGAGCTCTGCCGATCTATTCAGACAATGCCATGAAAGCCCTACTTTTACAGCGACGATTGATGTTGCTGAACTATCTTTGTGAGACCAATAATCAAGAGCATAAACAGATGCTGCCCAAGTACCTGGATCAAAGTCTTGAGCGTGCTTCCAGATTCTTGACAGATGTAAGAGGATAAGCACATGAGTTCTAAAGAGATCTTGATTTTAACTGGCATGTCAGGTGCTGGGCGCTCGACCGTTGCTCATGCTTTGGAGGATCTAGGCTGGTATGTGGTCGATAATTTGCCACCTTCTTTGCTGCCGTCCCTAGTCGCTAAAGGGACTGGACTAGGCGGCAAGGAGTATGCAGTCGTCGTTGATGTTCGTGGAGGACATTTCTTTGATGAACTTACGCAAGCACTCGATGAGTTAAAGGAAAAGGGTTCGCCTTACCGCTTGGTGTTTCTAGATGCCACCGACCAAGCTCTAGTTCAACGCTTTGAATCGACACGTCGTCCACATCCGCTACAAGGTAATGATCGAATTTTGGATGGCATCGCACGTGAGCGAATCAAATTAGAGGTCGTCAAATCTGAATGTGATATTGCTATCGATACTAGCAATTTGAATGTTCATCAGTTAGAAAAGCGGATCGGTGAGATCTTTGGTGGTGGCAAGATTCAAGGAATGCGAATCAATGTCTTGTCATTTGGTTACAAGTATGGAATTCCAGTTGATTCTGATCTTGTACTTGATTGCCGTTTCATACCGAATCCTCATTGGATTCCCGAACTTCGCCCATTAACGGGCTTGACTTCGCAAGTCAGCGACAAAGTATTGGGTAGCACAGGCGTAAAAACCTTTGTTAAAGATTATGTTGATTTAGTTATTTCAATGATTCCTGGATATATGCACGAGGGAAAAAAGTATTTAACTATCGCAGTTGGATGCACTGGGGGTAAACATCGCAGTGTTGCAATTACAGAAGAGATTTCTAAGCGGCTCAATGAGATGAACATTGATTTAACGGCGCATGCAACACACCGAGATGTAGGGCGAGAATAATTTTGACTAAAGTTGTTGCACTTGGGGGAGGCCATGGTTTGGCTGCAACCTTGTCGGCACTTCGTGAGATTACGACTGAAATTACTGCGATTGTGACCGTTGCCGATAACGGCGGATCTAGTGGCCGGCTTCGTGAAGAGTTTCCCATCTTTCCACCTGGAGATTTACGAATGGCACTGGCTGCTCTGTGTGCCGATGATGAGTGGGGCACAACATGGGCCAACATCATGCAACACCGTTTTGTTAGCGACGGCGCACTTAATGGACATGCAATGGGTAATTTACTTCTTGCCTCATTATGGAATGACGGTGAGGATCCAGTCGTTGGTTTAGATCGCGTTGGTTCACTTCTAAAAGTCATCGGACGTGTGCTGCCAATGGCTGCGATTCCATTGGATATCGAAGGAACGTTTAATACATCTACAGGGCGCATAGTCGTGCGCGGACAAAAAGAAGTTGCTACGGCTAAGGGGCGCATCGAATCCTTGCGAGTGATTCCGGAAAATCCTGCACCACGCCTTGAAGCCCTTAGCGCTATCCGCGTGGCCGATTGGGTCACGATGGGACCGGGCTCTTGGTTTTCTAGTGTGATGCCGCATCTTCTTGTTCCTATGCAGTTAGATGCCCTCGAGCGGACAAAGGCAAAAAAGATATTGATTCTTAACTTAGATGCCCATGCAAATACGGCCGGTGAAGAGTTTGCTGGATCGACCCCCGAAGAACATCTGGAGCTCTTCCATTCATATGCCCCCAACCTTTCAATCGACTACTTTCTGGTCGATAGATCTGTAATCCGCAATGAAAAAACTCTCGCCGAAATGGCTAGAAAGCTTGGGGGTCAGGTCGTGGCCGTAGATATTCGTAAAGCACCGGGCAGTATTCACCACGATGTCCCACAATTAGCTCTTCATTTGGGCCACATTATGCGCCAAAGTTTGGTTGGATAAGCCCATGGCAATGACCTCATCGGTAAAAGACGAACTCAGTCGAATCTCTATAACTAAACCATGTTGCCGCAAAGCCGAGGTCTCATCACTACTTCGTTTTGCAGGTGGCCTTCATATCGCGGCCGGCAAGATTGTTATCGAGGTTGAACTTGATACGTCTCAGAGCGCACGCCGTCTGCGAAAAGATATTGCAGATATCTATGGACACGACAGTGACTTAGCAGTTTTATCTTCTAGTGGTCTGCGCAAAGGCTCACGCTATGTTGTTCGAGTCATCGAGGCCGGCGATGCCCTTGCCCGACAAACTGGTCTGGTGGACTCACACGGTCGTCCTGTGAGAGGACTACCTCCTCAAGTTGTCTCAGCTGCAATCTGTGATTCAGAGGCTGCATGGCGCGGTGCCTTTATTGCACATGGTTCATTGACTGAACCTGGTCGCTCATCATCACTTGAGATCACGTGTCCTGGTCCGGAAGCTGCACTGGCACTTGTCGGCGCGGCACGGCGAATGGGAATAGTTGCAAAGGCGCGCGAAGTTCGCGGAGTAGATCGAGTTGTTATTCGCGATGGTGATGCAATTGGAGTTTTACTCACACGACTTGGCGCCCATGAATCTGTATTGGCGTGGGAAGAGCGTCGCATGCGCCGTGAAGTACGTGCAACAGCTAATCGACTAGCCAACTTTGACGATGCGAATCTTCGCCGCTCAGCGCGAGCTGCAGTGGCCGCATCTGCGCGCGTAGCTCGGGCGATGGAGATTCTTGGGGCAACGATTCCAGATCACTTAAAAGAGGCAGGGGAGCTTCGAATCAATCATGGTCAAGCCTCCCTCGAAGAGCTGGGCTCACTTGCTAGCCCGCCTATGACAAAGGATGCGATCGCCGGTCGAATCCGCCGTTTACTGGCCATGGCCGATAAGCGTGCAAGTGAACTGGGCATTCCAGACACTGAAAGTGGACTTTCCCCTGACCTGTTGAATTAAACACCTTCGGCAACGAAGAGTTCACGCATGAGCCACTGATAGGATTACTGACAAGACCCCAACGTTGTGGCATTTTTACTGCACCTTCCAACAGTTGGGCTTTTGCATTTCTAAGCCCCTTAACAGCAAGGACAATCGTGATGATTAATGTCGGAATCAACGGATTTGGTCGTATCGGACGTAACTTCTTCCGCGCCGCCCTCACTAATCCTGAAATCAATATCGTCGGAATCAACGACCTCACACCTAATGAGACTTTAGCCCACTTACTTAAATACGATTCAATCTTGGGTCGTCTAGGACTTCCAGTTACATTTACGGAAGATTCAATCACAGTCGATGGCAAGGTCATTAAGACTTTCTCAGAGCGCGATCCAGCTAACTTGCCATGGGCAGCACTTGCCGTAGACGTAGTTATCGAATCAACTGGCCACTTCACTAAGGCCGCCGATGCTGGCAAGCACATCACTGCAGGTGCTAAAAAGGTAATCATCTCTGCTCCAGCAAGTGATGAAGATATTACTATCGTGATGGGCGTTAACCACGAAAAGTACGATCCAGCTAATCACCATATTATTTCAAATGCATCATGTACTACTAACTGCCTTGCTCCAATGGCTAAGGTACTCAACGACAACTGGGGAATCGTTAAAGGTCTGATGACAACGATTCATGCATATACAAATGACCAGGTCATCCTTGATTTCCCACACAAGGATCTTCGTCGTGCCCGAGCTGCTGCAACCAACATGATTCCAACATCGACAGGCGCTGCCAAGGCGATTGCACTTGTATTGCCAGAACTAAAAGGCAAGCTCGATGGATATGCAATGCGCGTTCCAGTTCCAACTGGTTCGGCTACAGATTTAACTGTTGAGCTAGCTAAAGAGGCCACTGCTGCCGAGATTAACGCTGCGATGAAGGCTGCAGCCGATGGAGCGCTAAAGGGCTACTTATCGTATACAGCTGATCCAATCGTTTCGTCAGATATCGTCACAGATCCATCATCATGCATCTTTGACTCAGGCCTAACTAAGGTAATTGGCAATCAAGTCAAGGTCGTTGGCTGGTATGACAATGAGTGGGGTTATTCAAACCGCCTCGTCGATCTGATTAGTTATGTTGGCAAAACTCTCTAATGTCAGTTTTAGCAGAACTTGATGTAGTTGGAAAGCGAGTCTTTTTACGCTGTGATCTTAATGTTCCGTTGAAAGATGGTGTCATTAAAGATGATGGTCGAATCAAAGCTTCGCTTCCAACTATTCAACTTCTGCTCTCAAAGGGCGCAAGTTTAGTAATTGCTGCGCACTTAGGACGGCCAAAGGGTGAGGCAAAACCAGAGCTTTCGTTATTGCCAGTTGCACAGCGTTTGAGTGAACTACTAGGTCAAGAAGTTACATTTAATGGCCAAGTTGTCGGAGATTTAACGAGCACTGCAGCGAGTTCGCTAAAGCCGGGTGAAGTTCTACTTCTTGAAAATATTCGTTTTAACGCCGCTGAAACCAGTAAGGACGAGGCTGAGCGCCTAGTTCTTGCTAGGGAGTTGGCAACTTTGGCAGATGTATATGTTGGCGATGGATTTGGTGCTGTGCATCGCAAACATGCGTCAGTCTATGACTTGCCAAAACTTCTTCCGCACGCTGCAGGGCTTTTAGTATCTGCAGAAGTTGAAGTTCTTACAAAACTTACTCAGAACCCAGCGCGTCCTTACGGAGTCGTTTTGGGCGGGGCTAAAGTCTCTGACAAACTTGGCGTTATTGAAAATCTCTTAACCAAGGTTGATGTCTTAGCTATTGGTGGAGGAATGGTCTTTACCTTTCTTGCTGCTCAAGGTAAAGAGATTGGAACCTCTTTAGTTGAGACAGAGATGATCGATGTTGTTAAAGCAATCATTGCAAGTGCGCATGAAAAGGGCGTCAAGCTAGTACTGCCAACTGACATAGTTGTTGCTCCTGCATTCGCAGCAGATGCAATACCTACATTGGTCGCAGTCGATTCGATTCCAGTTGGTCAAATGGGGTTAGATATTGGCCCTGAGTCTGCCGCCACCTTTGCGCGCGAGATTGAAAAATGTGCAACTGTGTTTTGGAATGGCCCTATGGGCGTTTTTGAGTTTCCAAACTTCGCCGCCGGGACAAAGACTGTTGCAGCTGCTCTTACTAAAGTTTCAGGAATCTCTGTTGTGGGTGGGGGAGACTCGGCAGCGGCAGTTCGTGCGCTTGGCTTTGCCGATAATGAATTTGGATATATCTCAACGGGCGGCGGAGCCTCCCTTGAGTATTTAGAGGGCAAGGAACTTCCTGGTCTTCAAGCACTTGGAATCTAAGGGGATATAGATGCGCAAGCCATTGATGGCCGGTAATTGGAAGATGAATTTGAATCACCTTGAAGCGATTGCTGTTGCCCAAAAGCTTGTCTACGGATTAGATGATAAAGATTATGACGCCGTTGATGTTGCAATCATTCCTCCATTTACAGATATTCGCTCGATTCAAACCTTAATCGATGGCGATCGCCTTCGACTTACTTATGGTGCGCAGGATCTTTCACCAGAAGCCAGCGGAGCCTTCACCGGAGATATCTCTGGATCAATGCTTCATAAACTGGGCTGTACATTTGTAATCGTTGGCCACTCTGAGCGTCGTGCAATTCATAATGAGAGCGATGCATTGGTTAATCGCAAGATTAAGGCCGCGCTTGCACATGAGTTAACACCAATTTTTTGCGTGGGCGAGGAGCTATCAGTTCGCGAATCAGGAACACATGTGAGTCACGTTGTACGTCAAATTCGTGGAGGACTTGAGGGCTTAACAAAGCCAGAGCTAAAAAAGATTGTTATCGCCTATGAACCTGTATGGGCAATTGGTACCGGCAAGACCGCTACACCCGAAGATGCTCAAGAAGTATGCGCAGCCATTCGCGAGGAGATCGAAAATATCGGCTCACCTGAAATCGCTGCAGCTATGCGAATCTTGTATGGCGGCTCGGTGAAATCCTCCAATATCGCCGAGATCATGAAAAAGAGTGATGTGGATGGCGCCCTCATCGGGGGAGCGAGCCTGGACCCTGAAGAGTTAGCCAAGATTGTTAAGTTCCACGCTCAAGGCGAGTAAGTACTAAGCCGCTTTTGCGGGTATCCTTACCCTCTACGAAACAAGGAGTTTACGAACCGTGAAACTAGCTCTCTCAATTCTGCTCATTATTACGAGCGTTCTCATGATCCTTCTGGTCCTTTTACATAAGGGCAAGGGAAGCGGATTATCTGACCTATTCGGCGGCGGCGTATCCTCAAACTACGGTGGATCATCAGTCGTAGAGCGCAACTTAGATCGAATCACAATCGTTGTTGGCGGCCTTTGGTTTGCATTTGTTGTAGCGCTCAGCCTTGTACTTAAGTAAATCTAGCTTTTACCAATAACTTTAAAGGAGCAATACATGGCAAGTGCAATTCGCGGAAGTCGAGTCGGCGCCGGCCCAATGGGAGAAGCAGAGCGCGGAGATTCAATTGCTCGCGCTTATGTCTCTTATTTCTGTGCCAATGGCCACGAAGTTCGCCCTTCATTTGCTGTTGAAGAGACAGTAGTTATTCCAGCTGAGTGGGATTGTCCTAAATGCGGATATCCAGCCGGGCGCGATCGCAATAACCCACCTAGTCCAGTTAAGAATGAGCCATATAAGACTCACCTCGCCTACGTTAAAGAGCGTCGTACTGATGCCGAAGGTGAGCGCCTATTAGAAGAGGCACTTCGTAAACTTCGTGGAGATGACGAAGACTAAAGAGATTTAACTGCTTCAAGAAGTTGATCAATACCCACGCTTCGATTTGTTAGATTAAATCGAAGTAGTGGGTATTTTCTTGAAGCCAATGCATTTCCATCGCCTAGTGCTTGAGCTGCAACTAAAGTTTTGAAACCAAAAATTTGACCGGGTATAGAAATATCTTTTTCTACCTCACCCGTGATCTGCAAGAAAGCACCATTGCGTTGTCCGCCTTTATGAAATTGACCGGTTGAATGCAAGAAGCGTGGACCCCAGCCAAATGTCACAGGGAATCCAGATTTCTGCGACAAAATCCTGCGAATCTGAGTTATCTTCGCATCATCTTTGCGATCAAGATAAGCCATTACGGCGATGTATCCATCACGTGGTGTTGTTGTAATGAAGGCCGCAAGCGCTGCCGCCGCTGATTCTCCTTCACCGAAAATCTCTACAGATCCATCAACTGAATCGGCAGTGAAAGTGGGCAATACGCCAGACCAAGCCTGTAGCAAAGCCGATGTGGCCTCTTTAGCTTCAGTTACATTTGGTTGGTTAAAGGGATCAATGGCAAGTGCGGCGCCAACCAGTGCCGTCACCCATTCCCAGATAATAAACTGCGATGCTAAATCAGCTTCGATGACTAAGTCGGCGTCACCGCTATATGCAATTGAGAAAAGTGAGTCGTTGGATGCTTCTTCAATCACCACTGGGAGTCGACCAACCTGCTCCTTACCTGTTGATTCAGCTACTAACTGTTCGGCCCAATCGCTAAGGCCCGGCATGGACGAGCCAGAGTCGCAGTAAGTCATGCACTGCCCGGCAATATAGGTGATGGCATATGCCATATCTAAGACGGTTGTTGGATCTTTTAAGAATGCAGATTTAGTCTCACTGGCATTATCTAGGAGAACCGAGACATCAACGCCAATAAGTGCTGAGGGAACTAAACCGAAAGCACTCAAAACGCTAAAACGTCCTCCGACATGAGGATCTGCATTAATAACCGTAAAACCATTATCGCGAGAACTCTTATCAAGAGGAGAGCCAGGATCGGTGACGATAACAATGTGGTCAGTAGGATCAAGATTCGCATCTAACAGTAGTTTTTCAAACAACGCCCGTTGTGAAGCCGTTTCAATCGTTGACCCCGACTTCGAACTAACGACAACTAGAGTTTTAGTTAGATCCTCTGAGATTGCATGAGCAATGTAATTAGGATCTGTAGAGTCTAAAATAAAAAGGTTTTTACTAAATGTTTGAGCTATAACCTCTGGGCCAAGTGATGAGCCGCCCATTCCGCAGAGAACTATTGTTGTTTTATCACGATGTTTGGCGCACAGAGCATCTAAAGAAGGTAGTAGGTCTCGCGAAGTTTCTGGTAAATCAATCCAGTTCAGACGTGTTGTAGCCTCTTTTGCCGCGGCAGCTCCCCAAATCGTGGGATCTTTGCGTGCTAAACGATTATGAAATTGGCGCAGTTGTTCATAGCGAACATCACTTCGATCTATTGATTGGATAGCTTTACCGCGAAGATTCATCATATTTTTTGTGCAGCCTCCAACGTAGTGAGCAATTCTTGCCAAGCTTGTGCAAACTTATTAACTCCATCGATCTCTAATTCGGTTGTGATTGCATTCAATGAGATGCCAAGGTCAGAGAGAGATTTAAATACCTCGACGGCATCTGCATAGTTCTTCGAAATCGTATCTCCACGTATCACGCCATGATTGATAACTGCATCTAGAGTATTTTGTGGCATCGTGTTGACAGTTTCTGGAGCGATGAGCTCAACTACATATCGCGTGTCATCATAGGTTGGATCCTTGACTCCAGTAGATGCCCATAACGGGCGCTGTTTATGTGCTCCACGCTCGGCTTGGGCTAGCCATCGTGGTGAAGCGAACTTCTCTTCAAATAATTGGTAAGCAAGATGGGCGTTGGCAATTGCTGCCTTACCTAGGAGGGCGGCCGCCTCAGGAGTTGCGTTGGCCTTGAGCAAAGCATCGACCGAACTATCAATTCGACTAACAAAAAAAGATGCTACTGAATGTACATGCGAAGGGTTAGTTGCCTTTTCAACTCCGGCCATAAATGCATCTATGACGGCGCCATATCGTTTAACTGAGAAAATCAGCGTGACATTGACGCTGATACCTTCAGCAATTAGTGCGGTTATTGCTGGCAGCCCTTCAACTGTTGCCGGTACTTTAATCATGACGTTAGGCCGATCTACAATCTGCCACAACTCTTTAGCTGCAGCTATCGTGCCATCTGTGTCATGAGCAAGACGCGGATCAACTTCAATGCTTACTCGGCCATCTACGCCCTTAGTTGCAGAATAGATCTCCTTGAAAAGATCACATGCATTTCGAACATCATCGGTTGTTAAACGCTTGACGCAATCATCGACCGTGGCATTTTTCATCGATGCAATGTCTAGGGCGTATTCGCTTGCACCCGCGATCGCTGCTGCAAAAATACTGGGATTAGTGGTGACGCCAACCACGCCTGAGTGAGCGATACGAGATGGCAATGAGTGGGAATCTGTGCCAGTTAACTTGGCTCTTGAAAGATCATCGAGCCAGATAGAAGTACCGAATCGTGCAACATCACTTACGCTCATGCCAACGCAGCCTTTATCCGTGTCGCTATTGCATCAACAGAGAAGCCAAACTCACTAAAGAGGCGTTGTGCATCGGCGGAGGCACCATAGTGTTCGATAGAGACCGAGAAGCCTCGATCACCAATAAGTTCGCGCCATCCCTGTGCGATTCCAACTTCGATACTTACTGTCAGTCCAATCGAATCGGGTAGGACCTCATCTTTATAGGACTGATCTTGCTCGGCAAACCACTCAAGGCAGGGTGCACTGACGACTCGAACTGGTATGCCTTGATCGGCTAAAGCCTTTTGAACATCTAATGCCAGGCTGACTTCTGATCCAGTTGCAATCAAAATAGCTTTAGCGTTGGCGGCATCTTTAAGTATGTAAGCACCCTTGGCCGTTCCTGATGCAGGAGCACAATCATTTCGATCAAAGACCGGCAGGTTTTGACGCGACAGCAAAATGCCAGCGGTGCGATTTCGAATAATGATCTGTTTCCACGCCTCGGCAACTTCATTGGCATCCCCAGGGCGGATCACATCTAATGCGGGGATTGCACGTAAAGCTGCAAAGTGTTCGATTGGTTGATGCGTCGGGCCATCTTCACCGACGCCTATTGAATCATGTGTCCACACAAATGTTGATGCAATATTCATCAGTGATGCCAAACGAACTGCAGGACGCATGTAGTCACTAAAGACTGCAAAAGTTCCACCGAATGAACGCGTTAAACCGTGCAGAGTGACCCCATTTAGAATTGAACCCATCGCATGCTCACGGATTCCAAAGTGAATGATGCGTCCATATGGATGAGCACCTTTAATCTGACTACTGGAAGGCAAGAACGATCCGCCGCCATCGATACTGGTGTTGTTAGATCCTGCTAAATCAGCCGAGCCACCCCAAAACTCGGGAAGTGTTTTAGCAATTGCATTGATAACTTCCCCTGAGGCTGCACGGGTTGCGACATCTTTTCCGGGGGCAAAGACAGGAATGAGGGAATCCCAATGTTCTGGCAATTCGCGATTGCGCAGTCGAGTCAATAATGATGCACTCTCTTTGTGTGTTGACTCCCAGGTAGAAAAACTTGCATCCCAATTCTTGCGAACAGCTAAGGCGCGTGTCTTGACATCTCGCACATGTGCCAAAACATCATCGGGCATTGCAAAACTCTGCATTGGGTCTAGCCCAAGAAGTTTTTTAGTCTCTGCGATTTCTTCATCACCAAGAGCTGAGCCGTGAGATTTGCCAGTGCCACGCAGATTTGGTGCCGGCCATGCGATGACACTCTTTAATCTAATTAAAGTTGGTTTTACTTTCTCTGATTTAGCTTCAATCATTGCCGCATCAAGGGCTTGGATATCTACATTGCCATCGCTCAGTGTTGCAACTTCAAGAACCTGCCATCCATATGCCCGGTATCGCATGGAAACATCTTCAGTGAAGGCGTTATGCGTATCGCCTTCAATCGAGATTCGGTTATCGTCATAAATGAGATTGAGATTTCCAAGCTCCTGCGTTCCTGCAAGTGAGCATGCTTCGGCACTGACTCCTTCTTGCAAATCTCCATCGGAGCAGATGACCCAAATACTGTGATCAAATGGGGAAGTACCGGCAGGTGCATCTGGGTGTAAAAGACCGCGCTCATAGCGCGAGGCCATTGCCATTCCAACTGCAGTAGCAACGCCTTGGCCAAGGGGACCAGTGGTCATCTCTACTCCGGCAGTGTGTCCAAACTCTGGATGTCCTGGTGTGAGTGATCCCCAGGTTCTAAAGGATTTCAAATCCTGCATCTCTAAACCGTAGCCACTGAAAAAAAGTTGCGTGTAAAGGGTTAACGATGAGTGTCCACACGAGAGAATAAATCGATCGCGGCCAAGCCAGGTTGGATCTGATGGATCGTGAATCAGATGACGTTGAAAAAGCGTATAAGCAACCGGAGCTAATGACATTGCAGTTCCTGGATGCCCATTACCTACTTTTTGCACCGCATCTGCTGCCAATGCGCGCGCATATGCAACCGCTCGATCATCTAGTTCAGACCAGCCCTGTAATGAAGTCACTATGCAGTTACCATTTCTTCTCGTTGAACACTTAACCACACACGCCAGGCAATAATCCATACGATTGCAGAACCCGTCAAATGTAATGCAACAAGCAGCTCCGGAACGCCTTGATAATACTGGATAACACCGATGCCGCCTTGTGCCAGGGATGCAGCAAGAAAGTAGCGTAGGAATTTTTTAGTTAAATCTGAAGTCCCTTGTGAGAAATAGAAAACAATCGTCAGTAAAAGCAGAAGTGCAACCGCGCTGCCATGAATTAACGCTGCTGTTTGAATACGAATATGTAAGCGAGGAGCATAAATATCACCGGCATGTGGACCTGCACCCGTGACTGCCGTTCCAAGGACAATTACTAGTGCGCTGAGAGTGACATGGGCACGAGAAAAAATATCAGGAAGCAGATCAGAGATTTTTTTCTGTGCCGGAATATTTCTACGTGTATACAGGGAGGTTGCACCTGCAATTAAAATTGTTGTCAGTAAATAGTGGCTTGCCACGGCGATCGGATTCAGGTGAACAAGAACGGTGATTCCACCCAGAACTCCTTGCCCGAATATGCCCGCAAACTGACCAATAGCTAGGACTCGTAAATCTTTTCGACCTGCCCTTAGAACTGCAATAAGGGTTACTAGTGCAGAAATAACAAGGACGAAAGTTATTAAGCGATTGCCAAATTCAATCCACGAATGAAGATGGCCCTCGGCCTGACCGGCAACAGGTACGTAAGAGCCAGGGGTGCACTCTGGCCATGTTGGGCAGCCCAACCCGGATCCGGTCAGTCGAACGACGCCCCCTGTCACGATGATCGCGGCTTGCAGGAATAGGAGAAGGCCAGCTGATGGGCCAAGAATCCTTGCGGCACGTCCTCGGGGTGTAGTCATGGCCTAACCCTATTGCCCTGCGTGGCTAGTCCTCTGAAGTGGCTAATAGTGTCGAATTAGGACACAATACTGTTGTGAAATTAACTCCCACCGCGATGCCTCCTAAGGGTGATGATCGCCGCACCAGGGAGCTAGTTGCCCGTTCGATTCTTGAGAATGGACCATCAAGTGCGGCGATTTTATCCAGTCGATTAGGTCTTACTCCGGCGGGCATTCGTCGCCATTTAGATCTTTTAGTTGCCGAT
>CAFBQN010000006.1_pt1 | contig 28252 bp, 32 predicted proteins | sample 7269971 | NCBI WGS metagenome assembly CAFBQN01 (sample SAMEA6814181, study PRJEB35770) | uncultured Actinomycetes bacterium | biome: Freshwater; feature: Freshwater reservoir; material: water | place: Czech Republic | collected 2016-11-09 | depth 30m m
GCGTTACCACCTTGAGTATCAATGCTGGCAGATGCTTTAGAAACTTGTCGTCCCAAGACTTCAGCTGGCGCCAAAATATATTTCGTTGTTCCTGCGCGATCACAGACAGCAATAGTGTCCGTTGGCGCATCTGTTCCTGTACCTTGCAAGTTAGCAGCCTTCGTACAATCAAGTGCCGCAAACTTTGCATTAACCTCGGCGCTCACACCTGCAGTTGGAGTAGCGGCTGGATCAGCAGCGCCAGTAGAAACCGCACTTGCCAATACTTGGCGAAAACGAAGTTCGGCAGTCTGTCCAACTAACTCAACTACACGACGACCTGAATCCCCCGGAACCGAGATAACAATCTGACGATTGGTACCACTTCCCTGTGCAGCTACTTCGGATTCAGCAACACCTAATGAGTTTACGCGTTGACGAATAATGGAGACTGCTTGATCGATCGCCTCGTTAGTAACTTTGCCGCTCTCCCCTGGTGCAATACGAGGTTGAAGAGTTACAGAAGTTCCGCCGCGAAGATCAAGGCCTAGACGTACTGACGTGGCACTCTGAACAAATACCAGTCCAGTCATGGCAATGATTACCAGACCTAGGATGGCAAGTGAGCGAGCCGGACGCGCAGTCGTCTTTACTGGTTTATTAGTTGTAGACATAGAGGCAGAGTCTAGGCATCAATTGACGGTGTGTCGAAAAGCGAGGCGATTTGCGCAGGTGGTGTTCGTCCTATGTGGGAATATCCCAGCGCTGTGGCCACTCTTCCTCGGGGAGTTCTGGCCATAAAACCATTTCGAACCAAAAATGGCTCGGCAACTGATTCAACCGTCTCAATCTCTTCTCCTACGGCTATCGCCAAGGTCGATAACCCGACGGGGCCTCCGTTAAAGCGCTCAACCAGGGCGGTTAAGACCCCACGATCAAGGCGATCAAGTCCCATCTCATCGACCTCGTAAATCTCAAGTGCCGCGCGAGCTATAGGTAAGTCGATGACCTCAACTGCCTGTACCTGTCCATAGTCACGGACTCTGCGCAAGAGGCGATTGGCAATACGAGGTGTCCCACGAGAGCGTCTAGAAATCTCGGTAATTGCATCCTCTGCGATCGAAATCTTTAACAATGCGGCGCTGCGTGTAATGACTTGGGCTAACTCTTGATCTGAATAAAAATCTAAGTGCGCTGTAAATCCAAATCGATCACGCAGTGGACTAGTTAGAAGTCCGCTGCGAGTCGTGGCACCAACCAGTGTGAAGTGTGGAAGTTGTAACGGTATCGCCGTTGCACCTGGGCCTTTGCCCACCACTACATCTACTCGAAAATCCTCCATCGCTAAATAGAGAAGTTCTTCGGCCGGACGTGGAAGTCGGTGGATCTCATCTAAAAACAGAATTTCACCCTCAACTAGTGATGACAAAATCGCGGCCAAATCGCCGGCGTGAGTTATTGCAGGACCGCTAGTAATTCGAATGGGGGCCGACATCTCACTTGCCAAAATAAGAGCCAACGTTGTTTTTCCAAGTCCTGGAGGCCCAGACAATAAAATGTGGTCAGCTGGAGAGTTTCTATGTCGAGCAGCAGTGAGCAATACATCTATCTGTTCGCGAACTCTGTGCTGACCTATAAATTCTTTTAGATTGGTAGGTCGCAAAGCATGTTCGAGTGCAGACTCCTCCCCTTTTTTCGTAGGCTCAACTAAACGATCCTCAGCCACGAGAACCCTTTCCATTGGCAAGGGCATCTTTGAGTAGATCACTCAATGCAACAGTGGAAGCGTCGATTCCATCTAATTGCAAGCGATTGACAAGGGCTCCAATTGCATTATCTGAATCCTTAGGTGAAAAACCAAGCGATACTAATGCGCTCGTCAATTGTTCGCGCCAAGCTGGCTGGTGACCTTGGTATGTATCTGACTCCGACAGATCAGACAGCTTTCCTTTGAGTTCTAGAATCATTCGTTGAGCCCCTTTTCGTCCAATCCCAGGAACGCGCTCAATGGCCGCAACATCTTCTTGAGCGATGGCGCGACCTAGATCTTCGGGTGTGAGCACGCTCAATATTGAAAGTGCAACCTTTGGCCCTACTCCAGAGACTGTTTGAACGAGTTCAAACAGCGCACGTGCTTGTTCGCTTAGAAAACCAAACAATGTCAGTGAATCCTCGCGCACTACAAGAGAGGTAAAAAGTTGTACAGATGAACCCAATGTAACGCCGTTGCTCGTTGCCGGATTAACCAAAACACTAAAACCGATTCCACCGACGTCTATCACTAGTCGATCAACGTGTATCGAACGAACAGTTCCTGTAATAATTGAGATCATTTATCCACGCAAGCCTTTAAGACGAGACTTCTCAGCGGCAAGAGCGTTTGCAATCTTTGCATTAGCTTCTCCGCGCCAAATATTACAAATTGCCAGAGCCAAGGCATCCGTTGCATCCACTGGCTTTGGAATACTTTCAAGGTTAAGTAGTTTCTGTACCATCTGGGCAACTTGCGTTTTATTTGCACGGCCCGATCCTGTTACCGCTGCTTTGACTTCACTAGGCGTGTGCATCATGACCGGAATCCCACACTTTGCAGCAATTAATAACGCAACGCCTGCAGCCTGGCCTGTACCCATAACTGTTCGAACGTTGTGTTGAGCAAAAACCCGCTCAACTGCAATTACATCTGGATTCCACAGCGCGACCCACTCGTTAATCTGTCGATCAAGCTCTAAGAGTCGTGATTCCAAAGCCAACTCTGTTGGAGTAAGAATTACTCCAACGCCAACCATTGTTAAACTCGATCCAACGCTTCCTTCAACTATACCTATGCCACAACGGGTTAAGCCTGGATCAATCCCCAGTACTCGCATCTAGCCACCCGATTTCTTTGTGTCACATTCCAAGAGTTCTAGCCTAAGGTTTTAAGTCGATGAGTTAGTCCAGGCTCGCCATGACCTCATCGGAAACATCAAAATTACTAAAGACATTCTGAACATCATCGAGCTCTTCAATAGCATCGATAAGTTCAAATACCTTCTTAGCGCCATCAGCATCTAGTTCGATATGCATCGATGGTAGAAAAGATGAGTCTGCCGATTCGTAGTCAATACCAGCGTTTTGCAGCGCGGTACGAACTGGAACTAAATCACTTGATTCGGTCACAACTTCAAAGGCTTCACCCAAATCATTTACCTCTTCGGCGCCAGCATCTAGTACCGCTTCCAGAATCAGATCTTCAGTTAATCCCGCTACCTTCTTTACGATGATGACACCTTTACGGTTGAATAAATATGCCACAGACCCCGGATCTGCCATTGATCCACCATTTCTAGTGACTGCAACTCGAACCTCAGATGATGATCGATTTCGATTATCAGTAAGACACTCGATCATGATTGCAACACCATTTGGTCCGTAGCCCTCATACATAATTGTTTGGTAGTCAGCCGCTCCAAGTTCGAGGCCTGCGCCTCTCTTTACGGCACGCTCGATATTGTCAGCGGGCATCGAGGACTTCTTAGCCTTAGTTATCGCATCAAAGAGAGTTGGATTGCCTTCTAAATCTGCACCACCATTTCGCGCTGCAACTTCAATTGCACGAATCTGTTTAGCAAAAACCTTGGCGCGACGACTATCGATGATCGCCTTCTTATGCTTGGTCGTCGCCCATTTGGAATGGCCTGACATTGTGAACTCCCTCTTTATCGATTCGAACTACTGTACCTTCTGCAACGCAGGCTTTGCTACTTCATCAATAAAGTAACGATGAATCCGATGATCTGCGGTTAATTCGGGGTGAAAAGATGTCGCCAACAAATGTTTTGATCTGACAGCAACTGCATGGTCATCGACTCTTGCCAATACTTGAACGCCTTTGCCTACGCGCTCAACCCAGGGCGCTCTAATAAAGACGGCCCGAATCAAATCAGTTGATCCATCATCAAATGAGATATCGGATTCAAATGAGTCCACCTGTCGGCCAAATGCATTTCTCTTAACCGTAATGTCTAATCCGCCAAATGTCTTTTGATCATCCTTGGCTTCGGTAATTTCATCTGCCAGCAAAATCATTCCGGCACAAGAGCCATAAACCGGCATTCCTGCGGCTATACGCGCCTTTATGGGAGCAAAAAGACCGAAGATTTCTGCAAGCTGGGCAATGGTTGTGGATTCCCCGCCCGGAATGACTAGCGCATCAATGTGATCTAACTCACCGGTCCTGCGAATTGTTGTTGGGTGGACACCACAGGCAATGAGTGCGCTTATATGTTCGCGAACATCACCTTGTAATGCCAGTACTCCAACTTTCATTTTCTCTCTCTATTACCAACCGCGATCAGCTAGGCGGTGTGGTGCAGGCAAATCGGCAACGTTAATACCAACCATCGCTTCACCCAAACCACGCGATGCATCGGCGACAACTTTTGGATCATCCCAGAAAGTTGTAGCACGAACACAAGCCGCTGCACGTTGAGCAGGGTTACCTGATTTAAATATTCCTGATCCAATGAAAACACCGTCAGCGCCCATGCTCATCATTAACGCAGCATCAGCTGGTGTTGCGATTCCTCCTGCAGTAAAGAGCACCACTGGAAGTTTGCCCTTTTCTGCGACCTCTTTTACTAATTCATAAGGTGCTTGCAACTCTTTCGCTGCCACATATAGCTCGTCTTCGCGCAGAGATGACAGACGGCGAATTTCGCCGTTGATTTCACGCATATGTTGCATAGCATTTGATACATCACCGGTACCTGCTTCGCCCTTCGAGCGAATCATCGCAGCACCTTCATTAATTCGACGCAACGCTTCTCCAAGATTAGTTGCACCACAAACAAATGGAACCGTGAAGTTCCATTTATCAATATGGTTCTTATAATCGGCAGGAGTGAGAACTTCAGATTCATCGATGTAATCCACACCTAGAGATTGCAGAACTTGAGCTTCGACAAAGTGACCAATGCGGGCCTTGGCCATTACAGGAATTGACACTGCTGCTTGAATCTTTTCAATCATGTCAGGATCTGACATGCGTGCGACGCCACCTTGGGCGCGAATATCAGCCGGAACTCGTTCCAGGGCCATTACCGCAACTGCACCAGCATCTTCGGCAATCTTTGCCTGCTCGGCGTTGACGACATCCATGATGACTCCGCCTTTGAGCATCTCTGCCATGCCGCGCTTTACTCGTCCAGTACCTGTTACTTCAGCCATTACCGATCTCCGATTTTCTTCACTATATGAGAGGACACATCCTACTTTGTCGCAGAGCTGCTCGCTTGCGGAATTGGATGCGTGAAATCAGGGGCAGTATCCGTTAAAGCGACCCAGACCTGGCCGGGTGCAAATGAGATTTCACTGCCATCTGCACTATTCCACGTAGTTCCCTGATCTGGCGAAGTTCGTACCCACGTACCTGCAAATGATTTGCCATCACGAAGAATGTATCCAGTTCCGTTTCCGACCGTATTCGAGAACGGCGTCACTCCACCAACCTTGTCATGATATTCCGAAGCCGTAATTGAAACCATTTGGATCACAACGGTTGTTGGACAAAGTTGCTTGCCCGTTTGTACATAATTTGGATTCGAGTTATGGAAAAGAAGCCAGCATTTATTAGTTGGAGACCACTGTGCGTCATAGCGTGCTGCCGGCCAATGCATAGTTGCAGACGTGATTGCATCGCCTGATACCGGTACATCTCCGAAACTCCAACCCACTGATTTCGCCGAATCAATTAGATAGGACTTCTCAATTATCTTTGCCATGAGCAAATCGGCGCGTAAAATCATCGAATATGGATTTACGCGCGTTGGATCACGTGTGTAAATCGTTGGTGGTTGGGCTTGTGCCCCAAGATTTTGTAAGTTAGCCGCCGCAATTACCGGCAATAACTTCTTTTGAGCTCCACTATAAGCAAATGCAACTCTGCCGTATTGACTAAGAATTTCAATATCTGAAATTCGTGCACTTCGCACAGGTCCAACTTCAGTTGGAACTTTCGATGAAAAGACTGCAGCTAATCTGGTGAGTCCACCTTCTACTTGTTCTATATAAATAACGTCGGCATCTTCTAAGCCAATTTGAGGGTGCGCCATATTGGTGTCGTCCACTTTCACCACAAGCACTGGGCCATTAATGCCCTCTCGCCCACTCAAAACATTTGTTTCGACAGGGGTAGGTTTTATATGTCCGATTGTGCGCGACACCGAAGTACACCCTGTTAACACCAGTGCACTTGTAAGCAAGAGTCCAAGCGGAAGTAACTTAGAGCGCATCAGATTCAAACTCATAGGTGACCGGGAGTGGAGCCGTTCCTGCTAGACGAAAGAACCTAATTGCGAACTTCTTACGAACCAACTGTGTCGATGAGACAGAGTCGGTATGTATGGCGATTGCAATCTTTATCTTGGTTGTAAGTGTCGCTAACTCATCTAGCAACGCTGACTCTGACACAGTTGCATGAATAGGACCGTCAACGATTAGTAATGCTAATGCGCCAGATAGTGCACTCTCTGCGGCCGAACGATCTTGGACACTGGCCTCACGGGCCTGGTAAGCAGCAGATGTGAGCAGCAACGTCGTCGCTGGGTCTGAAAAATCGCTGCGAGTAATCTCGAGAGCAATTGCCGCCCTGCGTTGTAGTAGTCCATCGAGATTCGCCCAACTTGTTTCAACACGGTGATGCAACCTGTCGAGCCGAGTGGCAAGAAAAGACAAGTACCACAGGCAGATTAGCGTTATGAGTATTACTAATAACGCTGTTTTCATTTCTTGTCCTCATCTCGCGAGAGCAAGCGATTCCACGGTCTATTCTCTGAAACTAATGTGACTCCCTCGCCGCCGACTAAGGCCATCTCATAGATAGAAAAGATCTGCTCTCCTACAACATCCCAATCAAAAATCTGCGCATGATCTTTGCCTGCCTTCGATAGCACTTGACGTTTATTGCCATCACGCAAAAGATCGATAATTGTTTTTGCGAGCTCGGTTGAATCTTCAGATGCAAATAGTGCACCGAACTCTCCCCCACCAAGGAGTGATTCAAATGCTGGAATATCACTTGCCACTACACACGCTCCACCGGCCAAAGCCTCTGCCAAAATAATGCCAAAAGACTCTCCGCCCGTATTAGGGGCGACGTAGATTGCAACTGATGCCATGAAATCTGCTTTATCTTCTTCGCTGATTCGCCCCAGAAATTCAAAACGTTGACGCAACTGTGGATCAATTGTTTTTTCCACATCTTTTGAATCTCCTGGACCTGCAACAAAGACCCTCACGTCCGGAGCAAATCTAGCGATAATTGGAAGGGCATCGAGTAATACGTGAAGACCTTTTCTAGGCTCTTCAAAGCGTCCGATGAATCCAATTGTATTTCCCGACCATTTCTCCCGAGGCGTCCCATTGGCATAACGTTTTGCATAGATTCCATTTGGTATTACTACTGCATCGGTATCCAAATGATTTGTAAGCGTAAGACGCGCGGCCTCTGACACTGCAATACGCGCAGAAAGTTTTTCAATCGCAGGCTCCAAGATTGGCCCTATCGCATAAATAACCTTTTGATGTTTGGCTGCAGCATGAAATGTTCCCACCATGGGACCTTCAGCGGCCCAACATGCTAGAAGTGAAATCGATGGAATTGCAGGTTCGTGAAGGTGCAATAGATCGAAGTCGCCCTGACTGATCCACGCTTTTACTCTGCTAAATGCAACGGGTCCAAATAGAACTCGTGCCACAGCACCGTTATATGGAATTGCAATAGGTTTACCGGCACTGACCACGTAATCAGGCAAGGATGTTTCATCGATTGCTGGAGCCAATACAGATACCAAATGGCCAGCAGCAAGTAAGAACTCTGCTAAATCACGAATATGGTTTTGCACTCCCCCTGGTATATCCCATCCATAAGGGCAAACTATCCCGATTTTTAGTCTGGTGGTAAGCATTAGGTACGATCCTTAAAATCGCCATCGATCCAAATGCGCTGCATCATGTGCCAGTCGTGCGGAAATCGTGCAATGCCTTGTGCGAAGAGATCGGCGCTATTTTGAACAATCTGCGCCACACGTTCATTCTCACTTCCCTCTGTTGGAATCGGCACTAATTCAAAATCTATATGGATACCAATCTCGGTATAAGAGATCATGACGCAAATCAAAGGTGCGTCGGTTTTTAAAGCGAGAATCGCGGGCCCAGCGGGCATGCGAGCTGGTCCACCAAAGAAAGTAACATCAATGCCAGTGCGAGATAAGTCGCGATCCGCCGCCAGTGCGACCACGCACCCTGAACGTAAACGCTGTGCCAAGGTAGGAATTACACGCCCATCTAATGGCAAAGCCTCCATACCAAAAGCGGCGCGATAATCCATGAACTTTTTAAATAACGTCTCAGGCTTTAGGTGTTCTGCAACAGTTACGATTCTGGCGCCTTTGCCGCAGAAATATGCAGCTGCGTGGTCATAATTACCCACGTGGGGCAAAGTTACGATTGCACCTTTTCCTGCTGCGATTGCATCAAGAAGTAAATGTTCATTAGTTGTTGTCACCGTCTTACTGATCCGTTCTGCCGTCCAGTCAGGCAAACGAAAAGTGTCACACCAATATCTCAAAGAAGAGCGCATTGCCTTGTACACGAGGATGTCTAAGTCCAATGAAGTAATGTGAGGTTGAGTTCTAGCTAAATTGGAGCGTAAACGTTGAACACCTTTGCCGTTACGTTTGGTTACTATGTCTGCAATTTGATATGCGCGAGAATACACAAAACCTTCGGGAAGCCAACGCAGGATTCGCCAGGCGGCAAAATAACCCCACGCCGAGATCGTCGTCATCATTTAACGAACTACTCGCTTAACAATAATCATTCTCTGTCCAACGGTAATAAATCCAAGTATTGCAAGCAACCACATTCCGCCAGCTAGTACGTATGGAACACCTAAACCGTCAAGTGCAATTGCAGACATTGAAATCATGAGTCGTTCAGTACGCTCGGCGATTCCGGAAGTGCATTCGATTGCGTAAATCTCTGCCTTTGCGCGAATATAAGGAACCAGCATCCCGGTTACCAAAGTAACTAGAACTACGACGCTGAGACTGTCATCGAGTGAAATACAATAGATAGTCAGACCGATCAAGATTGATGAGTCAGTAATACGATCGATCGTTGAATCAAGGAAGCTGCCCCACTTGCTTGCGCCCGATTTAGATATTCGCGCCATAGTTCCATCGAAGAGATCGCTCAGAGCAAAGACAAAAATGACCGCAGTTCCAACGAAAAGCTGTCCACGTGGATAGAAGTACAAAGCCGAGACCACGACCCCTATTGCACCCACCCATGTGACGGCATTGGGTGTAATCCCGATGCGCAGGGCAAAACTAGCTACGGGTGTTATTAATCTCGTAACCGCGGGTTTTACAGTGCTACTAATCATCAGTACCCATCGTAGGCTGAGCACGTGAAAAGTGATGCATCTATGCCAGACCTAGCCGTATTTGGCCACGAGAGCGCCGATCCTGGCGCCGTTGCCCGAGAATTCAATGCCAGGCTGGGCGTGAGTGGCGATGCAGATGCCGACTGCGCAATCTTTGCTATTAACCCAGCAATGGGTATCGATCAAGAGACCATTGATTTATGGCAGAGTTTGGATGAGCTTCAGACTCCACGTTTAATTGTTGTCACGCACTTGCAGGACTCGACCGCTGACTTTGATGATGCGGTGATGTTGGCTAACCGCGTTTTTGACCAGGTAGCTACACCATTCTTGGTTCTACATGATGAGGCTGGAGCACCGTGTGCGCTGATCTCTTTACAGACAATGCGCATCATCGATTACACATCAAAGCCTCCTAAAGATCTTGCATGCGAACCAGAACATGAAACGTTGGTGCAGGAGTTTAGAGATGAGTACCTAGAACTAAAAGACTCACTTGGCGAAGGGGCCTTCGAGGCGGGACTTCTTTTTCCTGCTATACCTTTATGGATTGAAAAAGGAATTGGTGTGGATATCGTACGAAACTATCTAGAAAGACTTACCAAGCCTGAGCAATCTCATTCCTAGTTAACATTAATAATTGTGGAATCACTTTTGTTTTTCCAATTATTGGCATGAAGTTAGCATCTCCGCTCCAACGTGGGACAAGGTGTTGGTGAATATGATCGGCGACCCCGGCACCTGATATAGCTCCTTGATTCATTCCTAAATTGAAACCCTCGGGCGATGAAACTTTTCGAATCGTTTTCATTGCATGGGCCGTAAGTTCGGATATTTCATTTCTCTCGTCGCTTGATAAATCGGTCAAATCGGCAACATGGCGATAGGCACACACCAACAAGTGACCTGGGTTGTATGGATACAAATTCATAACAACAAATGCATGAACTCCGCGAAAGACAATAAGCCCATCTTCATCGCTCAATTGAGGGATTCGACAGAAAGGACACTCAATGTCATTACTCTCTAAGGGGCGATTTTCACCTCGTAGATAATCAAGCCGGTGTGGTGCCCAGAGCCGCTGCCAGCCATCTGGCATTCCAACCCCATCAATGGTCATTGATCAAACCTGCGTGCGTTCGCTAACAATTTGTTTGATCTGCGCGATTGCATCGGCAACAGGAATCCCGTTCTTCTGATCTCCGTTGCGATATCGGAACGAGACTGCACCGGCGGCTTGGTCCTCTTCACCGGCAATGACCATAAATGGAATCTTCTGCAACTGCGCATTGCGCACCTTCTTTTGCATTCGATCATCTGATCCATCGAGCTCTGCGCGGATGCCAGCTGCACGCATCTGCTTAATGACATCGGCCAAGTAATCGGCAAAAGCATCTGCAACAGGAATACCTATCGCTTGAACTGGTGCTAACCACGGTGGAAATGCGCCTGCATAATGTTCGGTGAGTACGCCAAAGAAACGTTCGATAGATCCAAAGAGTGCGCGGTGAATCATTACAGGACGTTGACGAGAACCATCTGCTGCGGCGAATTCGAGTTCAAAGCGTTGTGGAAGTTGGAAATCAACTTGGATTGTTGACATCTGCCATGTTCGACCGATCGCATCCTTGGCCTGCACTGAAATTTTTGGTCCGTAGAAAGCTGCGCCACCCTCATCTAATACGAGTTCCAAGTTCTGTGCTGTTGCAGCTTTACGCAACGCCTCGGTTGCTTCTGCCCAATCGCTATCTTCGCCCACTGATTTTTCAGGGTTACGTGTTGAGAGTTCTAAATAGAAATCATTGAGGCCATAATCTCGCAAGAGATTAAGAACGAATGTTAGGAGTGAATCAAGTTCACCCACCATCTGCTCTTTGGTGCAGTAAATGTGTGCATCGTCTTGGGTAAAGCCACGGGCGCGAGTGATGCCGTGCAAAACACCTGACTTTTCATAACGATAGACCGTTCCAAATTCAAATAAGCGAAGTGGTAATTCGCGATACGAGCGTCCACGTGAGCGGTAAATAAGATTGTGGAATGGGCAGTTCATTGGCTTCATGTAGTACTGCTGACCTGCACGTTTAATAGTTCCATCTGCGTGAAGCTCTTCATCTAAAATCATTGGTGGGTACATGCCGTCGGCATACCATTGCAAGTGTCCTGAAGTTTCAAAGAGCGCCGCTTTAGTTAAATGTGGTGAGTAAACAAACTCATATCCTTCATCTTCATGACGTTTACGTGAGTAATCCTCCATCGCCCGACGAATGATTCCGCCCTTTGGATGAAATACTGCTAAACCAGAACCAATCTCTTCTGGAAACGAGAAGAGATCTAACTCAGTTCCTAAACGCCTGTGGTCGCGCTTTTCAGCCTCAGCCAAGAGCTCTAAATACCCATTGAGTTCATCTTGTGATGGCCATGCAGTTCCATAGATTCGTTGAAGCATCGGATTCTTCTCAGAACCTCGCCAGTATGCAGCTGCTGTGCGCATCAACTTAAAGGCTGGAATATGTTTTGTAGAGGGTAGGTGTGGACCACGGCATAAATCACTCCATACAGGATTTCCGTCGCGACCTAAATTGTCATAAATCGTTAGCTCTGATCCGCCGACCTCAACGCTGGCCTCTTCACCAGCTGGTCCCTTAATACCAATTAACTCGCACTTGTACGGCTCGTGTGCAAGTTCTTTAAGCGCATCGGATTCAGTTGTAACTCGTCGGCGAAAGCGTTGACCTTCCTTAACAATCTTGCGCATAGCACTTTCTATCTTTACAAGATCATCTGGATTAAAAGTATTTTCTGGATCAAAGTCGTAGTAGAAGCCATCCTTGATAGGCGGACCGATTCCAAGACGAGTGTTTGCATAAACTTCTTGCACGGCTTGCGCCATTACGTGTGCCGTTGAATGTCGCAAAACGGCAAGACCATCTGGAGATGAGATTGATACACCTTCGATGGAATCTCCGTCGACTAAATCGCTCCAAAGGTCTTTGAGTGTTCCATTGATGCGAGCAACGACAATATCTTTATTCTCGGCAAAGAGATGGGTTGGGCGTATATCGGCCTCTACCGATTGCGCATGGCCATCTACCGTGATGTTTATCGTTGACATGTCGTTAGCCTACCGAATGAAGCCGTGCCATTGCCCTAATTTCATCGACGAAGGCCCTTGATGGCTGCAAAGGCCGGCTTTGAATAGAGGCGACATCGGAGGCGATACGCAGACTACTTAGTAAAACTGCAGATGTGACGTCGCCGATTCTGGCCAAGGGTAATGACTGAACAACCACACCATTATTGGCGATGACAAGATCTCTCATAATTCCGGGTAGCACGCCATCACTTGTCGGCGGAGTAATCCACTTGCCATCTATGCAGGCAATGACATTAGATACTGCGCCTTCACATATATTTCCCTCGGTATTAACCACGAGAGCCTCATCAAAGCCCAACAACTTTGCCTCATTTAAAATAGATAAGCGATGTTCGTAGGGATAACTTTTAATCGCAGCTCCCTGTGAAGGCAATGCATCGGGGTGAATGCATACCGAGGCCGCCTTTGTGACAGGTTCATACGGCAGATGGACCGCGGCCCAATCTCCGCGTGCATCAAAAGAGATCCGCAGCATGCCATCAGATAGTGGCTGGGCGTCAAGAAGGTCTCCTACGCTTTCCCTAATCTCAACAAATGAAGGCATGGGCACATTCATTGCTCTAGAACTTCCAAGAGCTCTTTGCAAATGGAGTTCCAAGGCGTACGGCTGTCCGCTTACTGTGCGAATTGTTTCAAAAATTCCAGCGCCAATGAGCCATCCTGTATCCGTACACGGTGAATCTTTAATGTTTACGAGTTGACCGTTAAAAGAGATCTTCATTCGAGCTCTCCCCCAGCGATTGAGATTAACCTGCGCGCCTTTAACTGTGTTTCTTCCCATTCACTATGCGAATCACTAGCCCAGGTGATTCCTGCGCCAGTTCCAAAACGCAACTCCGTATCTTTAAAGAAAACTCTGATGGCCACCGAAAGCTGACATGCATCACCTTGTACCCATCCCAGTGCACCACAATATGGACCACGTTTATCTTCATTGTCTTTAATCACCGAAATCGCTGATGATTTGGGTGCACCGCTAATAGATCCTGGCGGATGCAACGAGGAAATAATCTCGCTCCAACTTATACCTTTTCGGAGATCACCTTCAATATCTGAGACTAAATGGACAAGTCCTGGATGTGGTTCAGATGCTAATAATCGTGGAACGTACACTGAGCCATTTTCACAAATTGCGCCTAAATCATTTCTCATTAAATCTACAATCATTACATTTTCGGCAATATCTTTGGCGCCAAAATGCGTCTGCCCGGGTAACTGGGTTCCTTTAATTGGTGATGTGCGTACACGATCAGAATGACGGGATAAAAATAACTCAGGTGATGCTGATGCAATATTTAAACCGGGAATCTCTAAGTAAGACGCCCACGGTGCAGGGTTCTTACGAAGTATCTGTGAAAATAAACCACGCAAATTCCTAGATGCATCGATTTCATGTGAGAGTTGGCGACAAGCGTTGACTTGATATACCCAACCCTGTGAAATAAGTTTTTGAATTTCTTCAACATAGGACACATACTGATCTTCATTTTTAGTAGTTCTCCAACCACCTTGCAGGCGTTCCCATGGAGTAAATGCAAAATCTGAGGTAATCACGCAGTCAAACTTTGCTGCAGTGAACTCGCCTTCAAAGGTCGTCGATACGGCCCAGAATCCCCCGTCGTCTAAGCAGGATGGATCATGGGAAATCTCCACTAATCCCGTGGCTAATCGCCCATTCATCCAGAACATGGCCTCGCTGCTGATCACGAAGCAAACGCTACCGATTTACATCGCCACTTTGGCGCTTATGGCCTACCTACGATAGATTTTCCCTCCTCGCGGACGTAGCGCAGTTGGTAGCGCGGAACCTTGCCAAGGTTCAGGTCGCCGGTTCGAACCCGGTCGTCCGCTCTGAATAGGCACCATGTAATTGGTCGGGTGGCCGAGAGGCCAGGCAAGGGACTGCAAATCCCTCTACACGGGTTCAAATCCCGTCCCGACCTCCATCATTTCAAACCCTTGTATGGAAAGGTACGACCCATGAGCGAATCAACGCGACCGTGGGGACGTTATGAAATCCTGCAAGAAAGTGATTCACATAAAGTTAAATGTATCTGGGTTCTTCCAGGAAAGCGCTTGTCATATCAACGTCACCAGAAACGTGCCGAGCACTGGTTTATCGTCTCGGGAAATGCGCGCATAACCATCAATGGAGAAATCAGCGAATTAAAAGCTGGCGAAACGGCCGACATAGCAATTGGATCTCTTCATCGTATTGAAAATATCGGCAGTGATGATGTCGTATTCATAGAAGTTCAGACAGGCAGCTACTTTGGCGAAGATGATATTGAGCGCATTGAGGATGATTTCGGGCGCTAATAGATATAAATATCCTGGGGTATGATTCCCCAACAGCAAGGATCGTTGGCTCAGCGGTAGAGCACCACATTGACATTGTGGGGGTCACTGGTTCGATCCCAGTACGGTCCACTTCATAGCAGTTCACGAATGGTAACTAATGCTTCCAGATATTCAACTGAGTAATGATGTAACAACCCTCATCGCTTTATTCGCCATAGTGAGCCCAATAACTTCTATTCCAGTTTTTCTATCACTAACTGCCTCAGCTACGCAGGCCAAGCGCCGTGTCATCGCCCTACAAACTGCACTCGTTTCAGGATTAACTCTCTTTGTTGCTTACTTCATTGGTGACCTTATTCTCAAACTTCTTAACATCGACATGGCAGCTTTTCGTATCGCTGGCGCAATGGTTATTGGAGCTATCGCTTGGAGCATGGTTATGGGACAAGCAATCAGTGTGCTTCAAGCAAAACCCGGAAGCGCAATGGTTGTTCCATTAGCAATTCCGATGATGGCAGGTCCCGGAGCAATTGCCACAGTCATTGCAATTGGCAATAGCGATTCTGGAATAGTTCGAGTTGCCGATGTGGTGATAATAATTGTTTTATCTTTATTGACCTGTATCTTGCTACTTGCCGCCGAACCAATCGAAAAACTTCTTGGAGATCAGGGTTTAATGGTTGTCACTCGAATTTTTGGACTCCTCTTGCTTGCTATCGCCGTATCAACTGTCATGTCGTCGATCAAAGGTTATTTCCCCGGATCTTAATTACCGATCTTTTTGAAATCCTCTGCGCTCATTTCGTAAATCTCTTCCGGTCCATCAATTTCATCTATTTGTTGACCGATATGGCCGAAGCCGAACTTTCTTACTAATGCAATTGACGCTGCATTATCTGTAGAGACTGTGTAGCGCAAAGTTCTCACTTCAGGGTATGTGCATGCCCAACTCCACATACCTGCCAGAGCCTCAAAACCATATCCTTGGTTCTGGAAATTCTGACTAATGCCTAATCCAATTTCTACCATTCCATCTGCATTAGGAGCCCCATGAAAACTGGTACTTCCAATAATCTCCCTGCTCTCTATGGCAACAATCCAACGAACAAACCACTTATTGATAAGTGGATCCAAAAGCACCTGTGGGACGCGCCAAGCAAGCGGCCCAGATTCATCCATTAATTGACGATGTGGATTGGTGAAGCTCTTGCCCTCGTATATCCATAGCTCTTCAGGTCTTTCAAAAAGGGATATCAGTTCATCTGCGGCAATATGGTGCAGTTCCAACCGCGACGTTGTTATTACTGATTCACGTTTATTCGGGAGAATTTATCTCACCGGCAATATCTGAGTATGCCCATATGTCGATCTCATCCAAATCCAGGATTCTTATTCCATGAACTTTCAATGTGTCAGATATCTGGGCGCGATGTTCAGTAGCGTGATGAATGGATTGTGAAATAATTGTGGAACGAGAACGTTCGATACTCTTCCCATCACGTACATACGTGTTTATCTGATCCAACTTATGCGATTCAACTCGCAAAATTTCATCCGCAGTTGCGCAATACTCTTGCAGTTTATCTAGGGCAATCGTCATGGACTGATTCAGGCCAGTAGAAACCGTCAAACCGCTTACCCGACTGGCATATCCCCCAGCGGCTAGAACTATGTGGTTGGCTAGCTCCTGGATCGACCAATCCTCTTCAGTTAAACGAAGTTTCCAATCTAAATCTGTTAGTTCACCTAGCTTAGCTAAAACAAATTGATTGGCCCAGGCCATATGTTGTAACAACTTCTCTTGATTAAGCACGATTAACCCCCAGTTCCGGCTTCTCTATGAGAAACATCATCGCCCAGTATGCGCTGAAGGCTACAAAAATTCCACCATAAATATCAACGAGAAAATGTTGATGCAAGAAGACTGTCGCAGGAAGAATAAGCATGAACCAAGCCATCATGATCCAAGATGTACGTGGGGCTAATGTGCGAATTCGCCACAGCGCAATAATCGAGACCACCGACCAAGTCACATGATTTGATGGAAAGCCATTAAGGGGTTGGTCATTGCCGTAAATCACATGCACCAAGATCCAATCAAATGGTGAGTTGCCCGTGACCTCGGTGCGAGGAACCTGAGTTTGAAAGAAAGCATATGCAACGTCTAAACATAGTTGCCCAACAATGATTGCCGTCCCGTTCACTAAGAATGCTTTATACCCGGCAATCTTTAGCGACATGAGTGGAACGACCACAGCTGCCAGAAGATGAAAGCTCAAGTATGGAATAACAAAAATTGAAACGATTGGAATCTTTGAATCAAGCCAACCACGCATAATAAGTGGCTCATATGAGTATGTCGCCTTATTGAAGATTTCATAAGAAATAAATGCTAAAACGATTCCGATAAACACTGCGGCAACAACAAACTTCTGCGCTCTCTCTAATGGTTTATTCATATCAAAATATTAGCCGCATGAGTGTCATCTCTCGCTGTACTGGTCAGTCGGATTTTCCCCCCATTTACTATCCATGCATGACTTTTGCGCGCCCTTTTCCGACGGTGATCCAAGGAGGCATGGGCATCGCAGTTTCATCGTGGAAAATGGCTCAGGCCGTTTCACGAGCTGGCGCCCTAGGCGTTGTATCAGGTACTGCTATCGATGCAGTCATAGCGCGCCGACTACAAGATGGAGATAGTGATGGCTCCGTTCGACGCGCAATCTCTCACTTTCCTGATGCAGACATAGCCGCCGAGGCGTTGCGATTTTATTTTATTGATGGCGGCAAGAGTGCTCATGCTCCTTACTTATTAGCACCCAAACTTACTTTAAAGCCAGGCGTATTTGCCTCGCAGTTCTTGGTCCTAGCTAACTTTGTCGAAGTGTGGCTCGCTAAAGAAGGCCACGATGGTCAGGTAGGAATCAATTTTCTAGAAAAGATTCAAATGGCTACACCTGCATCTATTTACGGTGCCTTGCTTGCCGATGTGGATTACATACTTATCGGTGCAGGAATTCCTAGTGAAATTCCTCGAATCATCCGTGAGTTAGTGGACCACAAAAAGGCAAGAATCTCTATCACCGTTGAACATGCAACCGAGAAATACTTCCTTGACTTTGATCCATCCATTATCAAAGGGGTGAAGAATTTCCCTTTGAACAAACCCATCTTCTTAGCGATCATCTCATCGCATGCTCTAGCGGCATATTTGAATCGAGATGAAGAAGTTCGCCCAGATGGTTTTGTAGTCGAAGGAACATCTGCCGGTGGCCACAATGCGCCTCCACGAGGCAACACTCCTGTTGGCGCTGATGGTCAATCGCAATTCTCAACCAAAGATGATGCAGACATTGCAAAGGTAAAAGCCACCGGATTACCATTTTGGTTAGCTGGTGGATTTGCGACGCCAAAAAAAGTACAACAGGCTCAGGAACTTGGAGCAGTTGGAGTTCAAGCAGGTTCAATTTTTGCCCTCAGTACGGACTCTGGATTAACCGAAGAGTTGCGGATGCAAACCCTTGCTCGTATTGCAGATCACGCTCTGCGCGTAATCACCGATCCCTTAGGATCTCCGACGTCTTTTCCATTTAAATACGCTGAGATAGCTGGCACAATTTCAGATGCAACTGTTTTTGAATCTCGTATCAAACTCTGTGACCTTGGATTCTTGCGCACTGTTGTGGAGCGCGATAATCACAAGATCGCTTATCGCTGTTCCGGCGAGCCAGAAAAGACATTCAAATTTAAAGGTGGTGACCAGGGCGGTACGCAAGGGAAAAAGTGTTTATGCAATGCGCTTATGGCAAATATCGGAATGCCACAGGTTCGAGTGAGCGGTTACGAAGAGCCTGCGCTACTCACCCTTGGATCGGATTTAGAGGGCGAAGAAGAGTTACTTATTCAATATCCAGCGGGTTGGAGCGCCAGCGAAGCCGTTGCATATTTGCTAGGAAGTTAGAGCTCTTCCTGATCCAGTGGAGTTGGATTTTCATAATTACCAAGTCGTCGTCCTAAAACTCCGTTGACGCCGCCGGAGGCCCCTTGCCCAAAACGTTGCCGGCGAAATGAGTTATTCAGCGGATCTAATCTTTCTTCGCGATCTCCAGCAAGGAGTTTTTTGATCCAACGTAGTGGCCCAGATTTAGTCATTGACGCACCTTATTACTGCGAGTGTGATTGTATGAAAGTTAGTGAGTTCTGAAAGATTAACTCTTGATCATAATCCAGTGTCGCAACATGGTATGAGTTCACAAGTTCGATTCGGGACTTATCACTGCTTCCAAGTCCGGCCATAATTATCTCAGTGTTCGACACTGGCAACGTATGGTCGTCTACACTGTGGAAAAGTTGAACTGGAATTGTAATTTTTCCTAAGTTCTTACGCGTAATTCGCAGCATTATCAATAACTGATGAATGCCTCTAGTTGGCAGTGCGTCGTACCCATGCTCTGTTATGCCAGGACGCTTAATGTCATTTCCAACGCTGGTACGTAGTTTTTGAAAACGTGAGAGTAAATAGCCGACTGGGGCTGAAATGAAAGGTACGTGAATCATTGGATTAACCAAAATGATTCCGCTCAAACGATCATTGTTATTTTCAGCGATATATAAAGTTGTTCCACCGCCCATAGATAATCCGCACATAAACACCTGGTCGCAGACTTTAAGAAGCTCTTCTAATTCACTCTGAACTTTGGTGGGCCACTCTTGCCACTTAACATTGTTGAGATCTTCAGGTTTAGTTCCATGCCCCGGTAAGAGTGGAACTCGGACCGTGTAACCCTTTGATAAGAAGAATTCGCCCCATGGGCGCATCGAAGGAGGAGCACCCGTGAAGCCATGAACCAATAAAACTCCGATGCGTGAATTTTTTCCGCTTCCAGATGCCGACCAGTCCTGCATCCAACCTGGGGGTGCTGTATCAACTGCCATAGTAAAAGATTACGACAAAGTCTGAGAAAGTTCAGCCCACCGCGCTAGTAAAGAAGTTGCCGCACCCGAGTCAATCGCATGGGTTGCTTTTGCCACCCCGATTGCGATTCGTTCATGCAGTCCAAGATCAAAATCTCCTTCAAAGGCTGCAATGGCTGCAGCTGCATTAAGAACCACGGCATCTCTCGGCGCACCTTTTTGCCCGGCAAAAATCGCGGTGGTGATTCGGGCATTTTCCGTTGCATCTCCCCCAACCAGATCAGAGATCGGAGCTCTTGGAATTGAAAAATCTAGCGGGTCTAATAAGTCACTGGAAATCTCTCCATTTCCAATAGTTAAAACAGATGTTGTTGTTGCCAACGTAATTTCATCTAAGCCATCATCTCCTCTAAAAACAAAGCCATCCACGCCTCTATCACCCAATACTTGAGCCATAACCAGATGCATCCGATCGTTTGCAACTCCAATGGCCGCAGCTTGAGGACGTGCAGGATTTGCAAGTGGACCCAAAATATTAAATACCGTTGGCACGCCTAACTCTTTACGTGCTGGGCCAGCAAAACGCATGGCTGGATGAAAGACCGGGGCAAAGCAAAAACCGATACCCAACTCGGCAAATGTTTTTTCAACACCTTTGCCATCTAAGGTTATGCAAACCCCCAAAGCTTCAAGTAAATCCGCAGAACCCGATTTCGATGAAGCTGCACGGTTGCCATGCTTGATGACTTTGGCCCCTGCAGCTGCTGCGATAATTGCAGAGGTAGTTGAGATATTGATTGTGTGCGCACCATCGCCTCCCGTGCCTACGGTATCGACGGCACGTTCCTTGATAGTTATTGGGGCACAGTGTTCATACATCTGCGAAATCAATGCCCCGACTTCGTCGGAGGTCTCGCCTTTTTCTTTCAGGGCAAGAAGAAACTCTTTAATTCGCTCAGTCTCGGCACGGCCTTCCAGAATTTCGCGCATGCACCACTGAACATCATGTGGCAGAAGATCTAATCCGCTTTCTAATGTTGATAAGTGAAGCTTCCATAACTGGTCTGACATACAAGCAAGTTAAGCAGATGCCAGATGCGACCTGCGTAGCAATTGCGCTGCGCTCTGTGCCAGCGTAAATGGATCAATTGGGTGAATTACCGAAGCCTCAGCCATTGACCAAGCGGCTAACCAGGAATCCTGCACGCGACCTGTGATGAGCAGAACTGGTGGGCAGTTGAAAACCTCATCTTTTAGCTGCCGAGCGATTCCCATTCCGCCTTCAGGAGTTGCTTCCCCATCGAGAATAAATAGATCAACGTCGGTATGTGAATCAACGTAGGCGCGCAGAGCCGGTCCTGTGGCAAACTCATGAATAACGTGTTCGGCTACATCGGATGCTGTCTTTCGTCCAAGGGCGGCGACGATTGATGCTCGGACCGATGAATCATCGGAGTAGACCAGGATCTGCTTTTTTTCAATGTTCTGGCTCATGGCGCTAATTCTAAAGGTCTAAGGGCTAAAGACCCAAGCCGTCCGATAGGTGTTTTTGTAGTGACCTGTCTCATGCTCAATACAGCTCCATAAGTGCTACCGATCAACGTTGCTGCAGGACATAGCGCCTGTTTTAGGGAATAATCACGGCCATGTCTAGCGCAGCCGTAACGGCCCACCACAAAATCACACGCCCCAACGCGGTAGCCGTTGGCACAATCGTGTGGCTCTCCAGCGAGCTCATGTTTTTCGCTGCCCTGTTTGCCATCTATTTCACTACCCGTGGTGTGCAAGGTCCAGCAATTTGGTTGGAATCAAATCACCTTTTGAATATCCCTTTTGCCGCCGCTAATACCACCGTGCTCGTTTTATCCTCGGTGACTTGCCAGTTTGGCGTCTTTGCGGCCGAACGTTTTCAAAACAGAAAAACTGGAAAAATTTATCAGATTAATAAATGGGGAATGCGAGAATGGTTCTCTCTAACTTTTCTCATGGGAGCATTTTTCGTAGCTGGACAGATTTATGAATACGCATCATTAGTGCATGAAGGTCTAACGCTCTCATCAACTGCATACGGTTCAGTCTTCTATATTGCAACTGGATTCCATGGCTTGCACGTAACTGGTGGACTCATCGCATTTCTTATCGTGATTGTGCGCGTTGCTAAAGCCCGCCGATTTACTCATGGCCAAGCAACTACCGCAATCGTAGTTTCATATTATTGGCACTTCGTCGATGTCGTGTGGATCGCGCTCTTTTCTGCGATCTACCTAATTAAGTAAAGGGGCAATCCACACCGTGAAGCGTCTTTCCAGATATCGCCGCCATAAGGCCGCTGGCCCATTCCTTTTAGTTGTAGCACTTCTTGCCATAGGAACTACGTTTAATGTTGCAAGTGCAACAGTGAAGAGTTCGCCCACAGTTATGGCGCGCACCGCAGCAATCGATGAAGGCAAGCAGATCTTTCTTAAGGGTTGTTCTTCATGCCACGGCCTCAATGCCGAAGGCGGAGCGATTGCACCATCTCTCATAGGTGTTGGAGCGGCTTCGGTTGATTTCCAAGTCGGGACTGGCCGTATGCCTATGGCCGACATGAGTACTCAAGCAATGCGCAAAGAGCCGGTTTATAACGCTGAGCAGACTGCAGCACTTGTCGCCTATGTTTCTTCACTTGCACAAGGTCCAGCGATTCCAACTGACGCCCAATTAAATTATGAGCGCGATGGAAATACTGCCGAAGGCGGCGAACTATTTAGAAATAACTGCGCAATGTGTCATAACTTTGCCGGCCAAGGTGGTGCTTTGACTCAAGGAAAATACGCTCCAACTTTGATGGGCGTAGAACCTAAATATATTTACGAGGCACTAATAACTGGTCCTCAATCAATGCCCGTTTTTAGTGATAAAACAATTACACCTGCTGAAAAACTTTCATTAATTAAATGGATCAAATCCGCTGAGGCTGAACCTAATTTGGGCGGGGCAACAATGGGTCGTATCGGACCCGTTACCGAAGGTCTCCTCGCCTGGGTTCTTGGTCTTGGATTGCTTATTGGTATTGCTGTCTGGTTAACAACGAAAGCGAGATGAGTAACGTGTCTAAGGAAATCGAACCGATGCAAGATCCAGGTGTAGCACCTCACGTCTTGCGAAATGCAGATACGGATCCAAAGGCTGAAAAGCGTGCAGAGCAACAAGTTGCAATTCTCTTCACCTTATCTGGAATCTCATCACTGCTTCTTATCTACTCATACGTTTTTGTGGCAACTGATGTATTTATTTTTATCCCAGTTATGGGTAATCAAAATGCGCATCAGCTAGGCCTTGGTCTTGGAATGGCATTTTCGCTCCTATTTCTTGGCATGGGCGCAATTCATTGGGCTAAGAAACTTATGCCTGAAACTGAAGTCGTTAACCATCGACATGAGTTTCGATCCTCCGACGAGGATCGCGCTGAGTTAATTAAGACCGTTAAAGATGGAGCAGTCGGAGTAAAGCTTGGCCGACGCACACTTATTAAGAGATCCCTTGGTTTCTCACTTGGCCTCTTTGCCCTTCCTCCAGTTCTTCTTTTACGTGACTTGGGACCACTACCTAAGAAACTTTTAGAAACAACTAGCTGGAAAGCTGGTACTCGCTTGGTCACCGATCCGGGCAATCGCCCTATCTTGGCCTCAGACCTAGAAGTCGGTGCAGTTGTACAAACTCTGCCTGCTGTGCCCGAAGGCACAGAACGATTGCTCAGCGACATTGCAAAGGATCCTGTTTTGTTGATCCGTCTTCGTCCCGAAGATTTTCAATTGACTCCTGAAAAATTGGCGATGACTCATGATGGAATCATTGCCTTTTCAAAGATCTGCTCGCATATGGGTTGTGCAGTTGCCCTATATGAACAGCAGACTAAACACCTTCTGTGCCCATGTCATCAATCAACTTTTGATGTAACTCGCGGCGCAAAAGTTATTTTCGGGCCAGCTGCCCGTCCGCTTCCTCAGTTAGATATAACCGTTGATGATCAAGGTTATTTAGTTGCACGAGCACCATTTAGTGAACCCGTAGGACCGAGCTTCTGGGAGCGTAACTCACAATGACAACTGCAGAACAAAGACTTGGAAAAGCCGCCAACTTCGTCGATGAGCGCATCGGTGCTGCTGGATGGGTCAAGAAATCACTAAATAAGGTATTCCCCGATCACTGGTCATTCATGCTCGGTGAAGTCTGCATGTATTCATTCATTATCTTGTTGCTTTCGGGAACATTTTTAGCACTTTGGTTTGACCCCTCACAACGTGAGGTGATCTATGACGGAGTTTATGAGCCACTCAAGGGATTGAAGATGTCTGCGGCATATGCATCGACTCTAGATATCTCATTTGAGATTCGCGGCGGTCTATTGATGCGCCAGATTCACCACTGGGCAGCGAATATTTTTATGGCTGCAATCGTTGCTCATCTTCTTCGTGTCTTTTTTACTGGTGCTTTCAGAAAGCCTCGTGAGTTCAACTGGATTCTAGGAATTATTCTGCTTACTTTGGGATTTGTTGAAGGCCTATTTGGCTATTCACTTCCAGATGATCTTCTATCAGGAACTGGGTTGCGAATCACTTCAGCGATTATTCAAGCAATTCCACTAGTTGGCACCTATGTCTCCTTCTTCCTTTTTGGTGGGGAGTTCCCGGGAGTTGGTTTCTTACCTCGTATCTTTACTCTGCACGTACTTGTCATTCCGGGTGCATTCTTAGCCGTCATTACAATCCACGTCATGTTGGTCTGGTACCAAAAGCACACTCAATTTCCTGGCCCTGGTAAGACTGAAAAAAATGTCGTTGGACATCCAATTCTTCCCGTCTACATGGCTAAAGCCGGTGGCTTCTTCTTCGTAGTCTTTGGAATCATTGCGTTTTTATCGGCCGTTGCATCGATTAACCCAATCTGGCTTTACGGCCCATATACCCCTGGTCAGATTTCAGCAGGCTCGCAACCCGACTGGTACATGGGTTGGCTTGACGGTCTAGTTCGCATGTCTCCCCCACTAGAAACGCACGCCTTTGGACATACGATTTCGTGGAACATCATGATTCCTGCATTGATAGTTCCAGGGATCTTATTTACTGGAATGGCCTTGTATCCATTTATTGAAAGTTGGATCACCAACGATAAGCGCGAACATCACTTATTGGATCGACCACGAAATGTTCCCAATAGAACTGCTCTAGGAGTCATGTCAATTACCTTTGTTATGGTTGCTTTGATTAATGGCGGTAACGATATTTTTGCTACTGCTTTCCATCTATCCATTAATCAGATTATGTGGTTTTCCCGCATTGGAATATTTGTCCTACCTCCACTGGCATTCATCATCACCAAACGTCTCTGTCTTTCATTGCAGCGCGCTGACCGTGACTTAGTATTGCATGGTGTTGAAACTGGTCAACTCTTACGTATGCCAAGCGGAGAATTTGTTGAAGTTCATGCACCGATTTCTGATCAGAAACGCTTCATACTTACCTCGCATGAACAGGCACCTGCACTCGAATTTGCAGACACCGATTCACGAGGAGTAAAGCGACCAGGAGCACTTAAGAACAAACTCCGTGCACGATTGAGCAAAGCTCATTCAGTTGGACTACCAAAAGTTACGGCCGATGAGTTAAAAGAGATTGAGAACCATTAATTCGCAGTACGCATAACAAGCCAAACACCTAGGGCGCAAATTCCTATTCCAAGGAAGCCCTGGGTGTTTACTTTTTCGCCAAATAGTAAATAAGCCTCGACGGCGGTGACTGGCGGAACTAAGTACATTAATGATGAAACGGATGCAGCCGTGCCAGTGTTGAGCAACCACAACAGCAAAAGAACTGCGCCAAACGAGAGTCCAAAAAGTAGCCAAAGAAATGCAACTATGAAGTGTGAACTCCACTGAATATGTACCCCGCCTGTTACACCTGCTAGGGCTGCAAGTACTAAACCACTAGCAAGGTACTGATATGCAGTGCCTGCTAAGAGAGGTATGCCTGCACCATACTTTTTCTGCAGCAGCGTGGCTATGGTGCTCCCAGCTAATGCAATAAAGACAGAGATAATGCCAATCACAGGGATTTTGTTATCGAAGGTCGGACCGAGTACTAAGACAACTCCACCTAATCCCAAGAGCAGACCGAGTGCTTGAGTAGCACGAAGCTTTTCACCTAAGAACTTGATCGCCAATATTGAAACGAAGACCGGTTGCAAGCTAGTGATGACAGCTGCTACTCCTGCCGGCAGGCCTCGAGAGATGGCGTAAAACACTCCCCCCAGGTAGGCAGCGTGTAAGAAGATTCCAATGATTGCCGATCTCTTGATTGCACTGGCACCAATTGAAATTGGAGATTGCATAATTATGGCCACAACAAATAGGAGAACTGCTGCTACCAAAACGCGAGTCGATAGGAAGATAAATGGATCAGCATAAGGCAAGGCATATTTAGCGCCTACAAATCCCGTGCTCCACAAGAGAACAAAAACTAGTGGCGCAAAGCGAGAAAGCTTCACAGCTATTTACTTAATGAGAAGCTGATGGAAGAGGTTTTTCGTACTCTGTAACCATTCCAATAATGCTGATGATCAAAGCGCCTAGTCCGATGAGCGTGAGCCACCAACCAATTGCTAGTCCTAGACCCATTGCACAAGCGCTAAGTGCTACAGGAAGTGGCCACCATGAATGTGGACTGTAGAAGCCGAGCTCGCCTGCACCATCTTCGATTAGTGCAGTGACATTATCTTCGGGCAGAATCACTCCGATGCGCTTTTGTGTAAACCACACATAAAATGCAACCATGCCAGCTAAACAAGCTGCCAACAACATTCCACCAATACCTACAGGCTCTCCGCCAACTTGCCAATAAATCACTGTCATGATGACATAAAAAATCGATAGTCCACCAAAGAGTTGCCAATTGACCTTCATGTTAGTGCCCCTCTGTCTTAATGTGAGGATGATGTAAGTCAAAGGCCGGGCGCTCACTTGAAATGCGAGGCATAGTTAAGAAGTTATGACGCGGTGGTGGACACGATGTCGCCCATTCAAGAGATGCGCCATATCCCCAAGGATCATCAACGCCTACAAGAGGAGATTTACGAGTAATCCAAATGTTGATTAAGAATGGAATCATCGAGAAAGCTAGCAAGAAGGAGCCGATAGTTGAGACGGTGTTCATGAATGTGAAGCCATCGGTTGCCAAGTAATCTGCATAGCGACGTGGGAAGCCCTTGATTCCTAACCAGTGTTGGATTAGGAATGTTAAGTGGAAGCCCACGAAAGTTGTCCAAAAGTGAATTTTACCAAGTCGTTCATTGAGCATTTTTCCAGTCATCTTTGGCCACCAGAAGTAGAAGCCTGCAAACATTGCAAAGACAACAGTTCCAAATAAAACGTAGTGGAAGTGCGCAACTACGAAGTAACTAGCCGATACCGCAAAGTCCAATGGCGGTGATGCCAGAATAATTCCAGTCAGTCCGCCGAATAAGAATGTCACGAGGAATCCCATAACCCACAACATAGGCGTTTCAAATGTAACGTGACCACGCCACATGGTTCCGATCCAATTAAAGAATTTCACTCCAGTTGGAACACCGATAAGGAATGTCATAAAGGAGAAGAACGGTAGCAATACCTGACCAGTTGCAAACATGTGGTGTGCCCATACAGAGACCGAGAGTGCAGAGATTGCAATAGTTGCCGCAATCAACCCTTTGTATCCAAAGATTGGTTTGCGACTAAATACAGGCAAAATCTCAGTTGCTATACCAAAGAAAGGCAGCGCCAAAATATAGACCTCAGGGTGACCAAAGAACCAGAAGAGGTGTTGGAAGAGCATGGCTCCTCCGTTGGCGGGATCAAATAAGTGAGTGCCGTATATTCGATCTGATTCAAGCCCCAAGAGAGCTGCAGCTAAAGGTGGGAAGGCAAGTAGAACAAGAATTGATGTTAATAACACGTTCCAGGAAAAGATTGACATACGAAACATAGTCATACCCGGAGCGCGCATTGTGAAGATAGTTGTAATGAAATTGACGCCACCCAAAATAGTTCCAACTCCACCGATCGCTAAACCGATCAACCACAGATCGGCGCCGATACCAGGTGAATACGTTGCATTAGATAGTGGAACATAAACAGTCCAACCAAACGAGGCAGCCCCGCCTGGACTTAAGAAGCCAGCAAAGGCCATAGTTCCGCCGAATAAATACAACCAGTATGAAAGCATATTAAGTCGTGGGAAAGCTACATCTGCTGCGCCGATTTGCAGCGGCATAATGACGTTAGCAAAACCAACAAAGAGTGGTGTTGCAAACATCAGAAGCATGATTGTTCCGTGCATTGTAAAGATTTGGTTGTACTGCTCATAGCTCAAGAACTGCATGCCTGGGCGTGCTAATTCACTTCTAAGAGCAAGTGCTAAAACTCCCCCAATGAGGAACCACGCAAAAGAAGTCATCAA
>CAFBQN010000007.1_pt1 | contig 24899 bp, 22 predicted proteins | sample 7269971 | NCBI WGS metagenome assembly CAFBQN01 (sample SAMEA6814181, study PRJEB35770) | uncultured Actinomycetes bacterium | biome: Freshwater; feature: Freshwater reservoir; material: water | place: Czech Republic | collected 2016-11-09 | depth 30m m
AGTTAATGCTCAGTGAAGAGCAAAGCCTGCCCACGGGCGCCAAAACGCTAGGGATGCACGCTCCACCTCCACGAGATGGTCGAACGAAATTTAATTACTGAGCTTTGCCAAGGATGCGATTGACTTTAGTGCCACAGACTGGGCAGATGCCCTGTGCCATGCGACGTCCAGAGTCGGAGACCTTTACAGTTCCCTCGAAATCACGCTTCTCTTTGCATTTCACGCAGTAAGCGTCACCTTTGTATGTCTCTGTCATGTGCTTCCTCCATCCACGCCTGCGATCCCAATGGGATGCTCCCCGTGTGGGACCAAGCGTTGTTAAGTATGACGATACCCCCAGAAATGGGCATCTGTACCTAACTACCCTTGATTATTTAGGAGTTTTTTCAGGGCATCAGGCATGGCGAGCGCCGTTTCAGCCGCCTCATAGCCATCTAAATAGGCATTTGCCAGCTCCGCCTTGGGGAATCTGGCCAGGAAGGCCTTGAACTCGGGACCGTGATCTGAGTACTCCAGGTGGATGGCCTCATGGAAGAGGACGAAATCAAGGGCAAAGTCAGGTGCGCCTTTGAGGCGATCTGAGATGCGAATAGTGCGATCCACGCTTGTGCATGAGCCCCAGCGCTCGCGCATAGCCCTCCATGCCACATCTGCGGGGCGAATTGTGATCTCTGGGGTTAACTCCTGTAATAGCTGTCCGATTCGCTCGGCTAAGGCTGTCTCACTCATAGTCACTGCCGCCTCTTGGGCGCGGATCTTGGCGACCATTTCAGGCACCATGGCCCGTTCATCGGCCTTACTCATCCTCGCAGGAATCGAGACGATGATTCTGCCACCGGCACGATAGGCAGATACATTTTTTGTGCGCCGCTTAGATCGGATTACAACGATCTCGCCCTCGCTTATGCCTGGCAACGTAGCATCTCGATCTAAATCAGAGCCGAAACCAGAATCTGCCGATCTCTGGGTGCTATCCATAATCTGACCGTATCTGCAAGCAAAGGTTTTGGAGCAAACCTCAACCCCGTGTTGAGAGATTTTTCATGAACGCACAATGAGCCAAAAACAGCTCAGGGGATTCGACGAATTGCCACACAATGAGGGTAGAAAATCTCGCCTAATAAAATCCCATTACACGAGAAAAAAGTGATTTGTCAATCCGCAGTTCAGTTGATTCTCAGGCAAATAAGAATTACGTTACAACCACGAACTCCTCGGATAACCGTTCTTTATCAGCAAGGGGAAGGCTGATACAGAATGAGCGCCCGGGGAGTTCGCTTTTCTTTGCCCACTCGCTTCTGAATTTCTACTACATGGGCGCTCGCACACTAAGGGTTTAGCGAGAAGAAAGATCGTCTGAAATTTAGAGAGAAGATAAATCGTCTGGAATTTAGAGAGAAGAAAGATCGTCTGGAATTTCGATACTTCCCAAGTAAGCCTCTGGTGTTAATAAATCTTCTGCACTCGGCAAGATTCCACTCCATATTTGATCTCGACTTTGTACATCTCGTAACTCACTCACTGCGCTCCAAAAACCAGCTGCCTCGCGCGCAAGTCGCGGTGAGACTTCAAGTCCAAAGAGATTTGCGAAAAGTTGTTGAGTAGGTGCAGATGTTGCACGTCGGCGGCGTAACGTTTCCTGCAAAGCTGAAATATTTGGAAGACGATCTCCGGCGGCGCGCATAACTATTACTTCATTCCATCCATCAACTAATGCCAGAACGGTCTCAAGTTTTGTTAAGGCCTCACGTTGAGAGGGAGTCTCTTCCGGTGTAAAGATTCCGCTATTTAAAGCGACAGCAAAACTTTCAGGATTAGTTGGATCAAATCCATTTTCTGATGCAGATGCAGCTTCAAAGGCTTCCTGCGCTTGACGTTGAATCGCTTCGATATCTATGCGGATACCTTTTCCGTACTCTGAAACAGCACCGCGAATGTATGCAACCAGCCAAGGGTTATGCGCAAATAAACGCGCTCCTGCACTTTCGCGCAAAGCATGAAAGATTCGCACTTCATCCATTGGAATATCTAATTCGTTGCCCCACTCATCAATATTTTGTGAAACGAGCGCTGGATACGCCTGATCTTGCAGAGGTAAACCCACATCGTAAATTCCAGTTACTGAGCCCGCCAAACTTCCAACTGATTGTCCCAACTGTGTTGCAAGCAGTGAGCCAATAAATGAACCTAATACAGCTGAAATCATCTCTACCGGCATAGGTAGTTGAGTCTGTGAATCTTCCGAGTCTGGAACAGCTGAGTTCTTAAGCAGTTCGGCGATTGCAGTTGATAGTCCAAGTGCTAATGGCTCAACCAAACTCTGCCAGCCTGACAAAGTTGTATCTACCCAATCGGTTCGCGCAAGTACGGTATTTCCCTGCTCGCTCGAACGCGGAAAATATGTCGCTTCATCTAGCCACAGTTCGGCGATTGAAAACGCTTCCTGAACTTTGGCAACATCATTGGCACCAATAGGAGCTGAACCTTTTGTCGTGACAAATTTCTTTGCAGTATCTCGGACAATACTTTTGGGAAGGACCTCTGTGCTAGTAGAAAAACCTGCAGGATTAATTCCCATGCTGGCAAACTGCGATTGAATCTGTGCCTGCATAGCTGCCATCTGCGCCATCATGGCTTTAAACTCTGCAGACTCCTCGCCATTATTTTTTCCAGCATCATCTGCATCTTCTGGTGTAAAACCAAACGGTGTCATGTATTAATCCTCCCAGTCTTGTAACCAGTAAGCGACTGGATTTCTTCCCTCTTTCGTTCACAATTCTTTCCCAGCCAGCTTGTGCCACTGACAGTAGGAATATGACTTTCTCTCGACTACCTACCTAAATCCTGCGCAATGCATGTAAGCCTCGCGCGCGGTAGGCTCACCTCATGTCCACCGCCGCTACCGCCCTTATTTGGTGGGTAGTCCCTGCCATGGGCCTGATTGGTGCACTTGGATACGTCTTGTGGGTCTCTAAGTTTCAAGGCAAGTTTCAGCAAGAGACTCAACGCTCGGTAGGCCAGTTCCAGCGTTTTCAGGATTCACTGCGTGATTCACAGGCTCGCGATGTCAATGCCGCTCTTAATCCGCCCATTGCCAAGCCATCTGAAGTCAATCCTGAGCTGCACTCCTAAAGCTTCTCTATCGTGCGCTATTCACCGCTTCCCCGATTCGTTGTAGTCATACTCACAATATTCTTTGGCGCCGCACTTGTTGCACCACTTCCATTTGCAATTGTTATGCCGGGAAATGCTCAAAATATCTTCGACAATATTCTGAGCGTAAAAAGCCAAAAATCTTATCCGGCAACCGGACGCCTAGATCTGATGTCCATCAGAGTGACAAATCCAAATACCTGGATTATCGGCCCAGAGATTATTTATTCGTGGATTCGAAGCGATGAAGCTGTATACCCGCGTTCAGCTATTTATCCAGCTGGTACAACTGCACAGGAAGAGAAGAAAAAAGCAGCAGTCGATATGACAAGTTCGCAAAGCAAAGCGATCTCTGCTGCCTTTACTTACCTAGCCAAACATCCAGAGTTAGACGTGAGTGCAGATCAACTTAATTCGGGACATATCGCCTTTGATGTAAAGCGAACTGGAGGCCCAAGCGGAGGCATGATCTTTGCGCTGGGCGTCATTGAACTTCTTACCCCACGTGACTTATTGCATGGTCGTCATGTATCTGGCACCGGAACGATCTCGGCTGATGGCCAAGTTGGACCCATTGGTGGAATTAACGAAAAAATTGTGGCTGCTCACCGTGCTGGCGCACAGATATTTCTAGCACCTGCCGGAAATGCCAGGGAGATAACTCCCGCCCCTAAAGGGTTGGAAATAGTTATTATTTCCAACCTGGCCGAAGCCGTAGAAGCGCTCAGTAAGTAGAGACAGGCCGGCGGCAAACACATAAATATCGCGTCTGCGAATATCTGACATAACAATGCCCTGCTGGCCACGGCCATTGACCGGCTGCTAAACGCCCTCCAGTAGAGCCAGTACCCCCAGATGGAAGGCCTCTTCCGGGTGCGCTAGCGTATGAGCATGATGAGTAACGTAAACCCCCAGTTCAAATTCAAGCGCCCACGCGGAGTTCTTCCGATAACTATCGGAATTCTGGTTGTGCTTGGCACCGTCCTTGTTTCAATGAGTGGCTTCTATGCAGATTGGCTCTGGTTTAAATCAGTCAGCTTCACATCTGTCTGGTCCACCGTTTTGATGACCAAGATTGAACTATTTATCACCACTGGATTACTCACCGCCGCACTTGTGTTGATCAATATCAGAATTGCTTACAAGCGCCGCCCTTTATATGTTCCCATGACTATTGAGGCAGATAATTTAGAACGCTACCGCGCACAGATTGAGCCAATTAAGCGATGGATTGTTCTTGCGCTAAGTGTTGGACTTTTCTATTTTGCGGGTACTTCAGGATCAATGCTGTGGTCAACGTGGTTGCAGTTTAAAAACTCAACAGACTTTGGCATTAAAGACCCTCAGTTCAATATGGATATCTCATTCTTTGCCTTTCGACTTCCATTTTGGCAGACACTGATTTCATGGGCTATCTCAACAATTGTTCTAGCAATTATCGCTTCAGCGGTAGTCCATTACCTTTATGGTGGAATCCGCTTACAGGTACAAGAAGATCGCACTACCGTTACTGCACGAGTCCAACTCTCAGTTTTGCTTGGAGCAGTCGTACTGCTTAAAGCAGTCGCATACTGGTTTGATCGTTATGCACTTGCCTTAAAAGAGAGCAAGTTAATCACTGGTCTCACGTATACCGATGTCAACGCAGTCTTGCCAGCTAAGGCAATACTTGCAGCCGTTGCTGTTTTGTGTGCATTTCTTTTCTTTGCAAATATCGTTCGTCGCTCATGGGTGCTTCCAGCTGCCGGAACCGCGCTGCTAGTTATTTCATCGGTATTAATCGCTGGAATCTATCCAGGGGCAATTCAGCAGTTCCAAGTCAAGCCAAGCGAATCATCGAAGGAAGCACCATTTATTCAGCGCAATATCGATGCAACACGCACTGCATACGGATTAGATGACGTTCAGGTCAGCGATTATCAAGCGACGCTGACAACCTCAGCAGGCCAACTGTCAAAAGATGCCGCAACTATTGCAAATATTCGCTTAATGGATCCCAACGTCTTGCCGGCAACTTTCCGCCAGCTCCAACAGATTAAGCCTTATTACACTTTCCCTGACTCTCTGGATGTAGATCGTTATACAATTGATGGAGTTAAACGAGATGTGATTGTTGCAGTCCGTGAGTTAAACATCGCCGGAAATCCATCGCGTAACTGGATTAACGATCACCTTGTCTACACGCATGGTTTTGGCTTTGTGGCCGCCTTTGGAAATGCCCGCGATGCCGATGGAAAGCCATCCTTTGCTGTTGGCGATCTGCCACCAACTAAGGGACTCGGAAGTTTTGAACCCCGAATTTACTTCGGAGAAAATGTTCCTGACTATTCAATCATCGGCGGCGTGAAGACAGATACGCCAGTTGAGTTTGACTACCCCGATGATGCGTCGGCAAATGGCCAGAAAAACTATACCTACACAGGTACTGGTGGTGTTCCAGTTGGCTCTCTAGTAAATAAAATCGTTTTTGCACTTAAGTATCAAGAGCAAAAACTCTTACTCTCGTCGCTTATAAACAAAGATTCAAAGATTCTCTTCGAACGCAATCCCCGCGAACGCGTTGCTAAAGTTGCTCCCTGGTTAACACTTGATGGCGATCCATATCCAGCATTGGTAGATGGAAAAGTCCTATGGATAATTGATGGCTATACAACAAGTGCTGGATATCCTTATTCGAAGCAGATCACGCTATCTAGCGCAACATCTGATGCGTTAACTACTAACTCATCAGCAGTAACCGCTCAAACCAACCAAAACGTGAACTACATCCGTAACTCAATCAAAGCAACAGTTGATGCATATGACGGCACTGTCACTTTGTATCAATGGGATACAAAGGATCCAGTCTTAAAGACATGGAGTAAGGCCTTTCCTGGCACTGTTACACCAAAGTCAAAGATCTCAAAGGATTTAATGGCTCATATTCGTTACCCAGAAGATATGTTCCGAGTGCAACGTGAAATCCTTTCGTCCTACCACGTAAAAACAGCTGCAGCTTTTTATGGTGGCCAAGATTTCTGGCGCGTACCTCGCGATCCTTCAACCTTTGGTGCAAATGCAAGCGCACAGCCTCCTTACTACTTAACTCTGCAGATGCCAGGTGAAGCTAAGCCTGAGTTTGCAATGACGACACCATTTGTTCCACGAGGTGGTCGTGAAAACTTATCTGCATTTGCAGTTGTAAATGCAGATGCAGGTCCTAACTACGGAAAGATTACTGTTCTGCAACTTCCAAGAAGTACAAACGTTGCCGGACCATCTCAAGTTGCATCCAACTTTGAAGCAAAACCTGAAGTTGCAAACTCTTTGTCTCTGTTGCGTCAAGGTGGCTCAGACGTAGTTCTTGGTAACTTGTTAACACTTCCAGTTGGTGGAGGACTTCTGTATGTACAGCCGGTCTATGTTCGCGCAACTTCTAATAGCGCCGCATATCCATTACTGCAGAAAGTTCTGGTCTCATTTGGAGATCAAATTGGTTATGACGACACGTTAAAGGGAGCCCTCGATCAAGTATTCGGTGGAAACTCCGGTACAGCATCATCTAGTGGTACTACGACTACAACTACTGGAACCTCTAACGCTTCACTTGCTAACGCATTACAAAGTGCAAAGCAGGCACTCGCCGATGGTCAAGCCGCACTTGCGAAGGGCGACTTCACTGCATATGGCCGAGCACAAGATCGATTGAAGTCAGCAATTGCTGCTGCAATCGCTGCGCAGAGCAAGAAATAAGTAGAGGTTGCTTTAACAAGGATTGAGCTATTCATATGTAGTTGATTTCTTGTTTTAAACAGACAGTTGATTTCTTGTCGTAAAAAGATTGAGCGATGAGGGCCAGATTCATGCGATTTATGCATGGATTTGGTCTTTATCTGCCTAACGCCTAAGATTGCCGTTACCGACGCGGGGTGGAGCAGCTCGGTAGCTCGCTGGGCTCATAACCCAGAGGTCGTAGGTTCAAATCCTGCCCCCGCTACTAGTAAGAATGTATGAAGAATCTCGCCGTGGATAACCCACGAGCGAGATTTTTTATAGCACCGATAGATCGGCGTTCATATCAATCCTCGGAGATTCGTGAGTTAAGAATCTAAAACCGGTAAGCGCCGAAATCCTAAATTAAGGTGATTTCAAGCGTCGGAGATTCGTGAGTTAAGAATCTAAAACCGGTAAGCGCCGAAATCCTAAATTAAGGTGATTTCAAGCGTCGGTTTTAGATTCTTACCTACTTAATACGCAGTGAGTTAGTGACGACGAATACCGAAGACATAGCCATTGCAGCTGCCGCATAAATTGGCTGTAATAAACCAAGGGCTGCGATAGGAATTCCGATGACGTTATAAACAAGGGCCCAACCCATGTTGAGACGGATAATAGTGAGAGTTTTCTTAGCTAACTGCAACGCATCGATAACACTTGCTAAACCTGAGTTCATTAACGTTATATCAGCGCTGGAAATTGCCGTATCAGTTCCGGTGCCCATTGCCATAGATAAATCAGCGGCAGTAAGAGCTGCGGCATCATTGATTCCATCGCCAATCATTAATACACATCGACCCTCTGACTTTAATCGCTCAACTATCTGCAACTTAGTCTCAGGAAGCGCAGCCGACACAACATGTGCCGAGTCAATACCAACAGCTGCTGCAACACCGGCAGCGACTTCTGCGCTATCTCCCGTGACTAACCATGGTGTGATTCCCAATTGCGTAAGAGCGGTAATCGTGTGCGCTGCATCCTCTTTTAACTGATCTCCCACTGAGAAAACAGCCAGTGCAACCCCATCCCACGCTAGAACCGAAACAGTTAATCCGGCTTCTTGCCCATGGGCGATTGCTAATTTAATTTCAGGATGAAAATCAGTGCAACTATGTGCGACAGCTGCCGGAGAGCCAATCAGAACTACTGGGGATTGCGTCCCGAGATTTACTCGTCCCGCTGCCCCTGATCCTGGAGTGACTGCAAAATCAGTAACCTCATAATGTTTGGCGCCTTCTCCCAGCGAATAGCGAGTAATCGCAAGTGCAACTGGGTGTGAATTAAGTGTTTCAATTGCCTGGGCTGAGGAGATAATCGTTGTCTCTGTTATAAGTGTTGAAAATGAAGCCCCTAATACCTTGCCGGCTGCCACCGAAATAGTGGCTTCTTGCACTTTCATTACTCCATGAGTCAACGTGCCAGTTTTATCAAATACAACTGTGTCGACGTTTCGCGCAACTTCTAAGGTTCGCGGTTCACGCAGAACTATTCCACGTCGTGCCCCACGCCCTGATGCAACAAGGAGCGCTACGGGGGTAGCAAGCCCAAGCGCGCATGGACATGCGATGACCAAAACTGTTATTGCAATAGACACGGAGCGGGTAAGTGTGTGGCCCGAGTAGTACCAACCAGCAAAAGTTCCAATTGAAATCATCGTAACAACGGGCACGAAAACTGCACTAATGCGATCGGCCAAGCGTTGAATTGGGGCCTTTGTTCCCTGTGCGCTAATAACCATCGCTGTGATTCGTGCCAGTTCAGTATCTTTTCCGATTCTGGTTGCACGCACAATTAATCGTCCATTGTGATTTACCGATGCTCCAATGACTTGTGACCCTGGGCGAACATCGACCGGCTTTGATTCTCCGGTTAACATGGAGTTGTCAACGGCGCTCTCACCTTTTATTACTATTCCATCGGTAGCGATTCGATCTCCTGGGCGAACTTCAAACTCGTCCCCTATTTGTAGCTGCTCAATAGGGACAATCAGAGGAAATCCACCTCGAACAATCGTTACCTCTTTGCTGCCAAGAGATAGGAGCGATGACAAAGCTTCGCCGGCAGCAGATTTTGCACGTGTCTCTAAATACCGACCGAGAATGACGAAGAAGATTACGCCAGCGGCAACTTCGGTGTACACATCTCCTGCACCAGTGGAGTTTGCATAAATTGACCATGTAAATGCGGCCAGTGATCCCATAGAAATTAAGTTATCCATTGTTGGATGCTTCAGATTGCGCAAAGCAGCTCGGTGAATTGGCCAAGCAATAATCAAAACTACTGGTGCACTTAATGCAATTACTAACCAGGCAGTAGCCGAATACAGTGGGCGAGCAATGGAATACGAATCTAGCTGAGCAATAATCCACATATCAATGTGGTGGTGCCAACTCATGACCATTGAAATTGCAACTGCCGGGGCAGCAAAGATAAATGCAAAGAACAAAGCCTTTGCTGATTTCTTACTATGCAGCGTTACGGCTTGACCGTCTGCTAATAGGGCAGCTTTATACCCGGCTTTTTCAACGGTTTTAACTAACTCTTTTACATTAATATCAGCTGGGGCCAGAATATGAGCCGTTTCCGTCGCAAAGTTAATTGTTGCGCTAACACCATCAATGGAATTTAACGCTTTTTCAACGGCGTTAACGCAGGACGAACACGTCATGCCTTCAATCGAAAGCGTTGTTGGCTCTAAGACCTCACTCATGGATTTAAACCTTTGATTACCGCAGCTTGAAGCGCTGCATTTGTTGAGACTCCGCTACCACCAAATGGTCCAGCAACCCCAGAAGTATTACTGAAACTTCCCCCAGCTTCGCGAACAATGATGTCAAGGGCTGCCATATCCCAGATTGCAAGGGTTGGCTCAATCGCTACATCCACTGCGCCTTCGGCCACCAACATGTGTGACCAAAAATCTCCCATACCGCGTGTGCGCCAAGCACCATCTAGCATCTCTTGAAATGGCTTCAATCGATCACCAAAGCCTACAAAATCAGAGTAAGCAATCGATGCATCCTTTAAAGATGCAACCTGCGAGACCGATATCTTCTTGGTAGTCCCATTAAAAGTTACAAATGCACCGTGGCAGCAGGAAGCAAACCATCGGCGAGATAAAGCAGGTGAACTTGCAATGCCTACTACAACTTCTTGACTTCCATCGTCGTGTACTTCAACTAAAGCAATAAGACATGCCCACGTCGGAACCCCACGCATAAAGTTTTTAGTTCCATCAATTGGATCAATGACCCAGTATCGCTGTGCACCTTTTAGATCAGTTCCAAACTCTTCACCTAGCAAGCCATCATTAGGGCGGTGTTTAGTGAGCGCTTCGCGTATTGCAGTCTCTACCGCACGATCTGCATCCGTAACAGGAGTGTTATCTGGCTTGGTTGTGATTACTAGATCCAAAGATTGATATCTATCGAGGGCAATCTCATCGGCGATGTCTGCAAGAAGGTGGGCTAAGGCCAAATCTTCGGCGTAGTCATTGTTATCTGCACTCATAAGGCTTTAATCCTAATCCTCAATAGGTAATTCGGCTTGATCTTTTACGGCCAGCAGGGAGCGCAGGCTGGCTAAACGTGCGCTGCGCTCGGGGTCTATAACGCCACCCGGGGCGGCCCAGGCATCTAATAAACAAGAACTCTCAGAGTGAGAACAGTTCGTTAAGCAGTTGGCTGCAACTTCGGATAAATCAGTAAAGGCATCCACAATTCGATTAGCATCTATATGCGATAAGCCAAATGCACGGATTCCAGGTGTATCAATAATCCAACCATCACTTGTTGCAAGTGGCAGCGCTATTGCACTTGAAGACGTGTGTCGACCACGACCCGTTGTCACATTCACATCTCCCGTTAAACGATCTGCTTCTGGGACAAGTGCGTTAATGAGTGTTGACTTGCCTACTCCAGAGTGGCCAACTAAAACCGAGATTTTGCCTGCAAGCATAATATGCAGCGCAGCTAAATCTTTCTCGCGTGATGGTCCCTTAATAGCCGTGTGCAGAATCTCAACACCTAATTTTGCATACTCAGCCAAGAACTCTGGAACCACACCTAAATCTGTTTTAGTCACAATCAACTTTGGAGTAATGCCTTCGGTGAAGGCCGAAACTAAGAAGCGATCGATTAATCCTCGTCGTGGTTCTGGATTTGTTGCAGCTACAACTATTACAAGTTGATCAATATTGGCAACGATAGTTCGCTCAACCTGCGCAACATCATCAACAGTTCGGCTCAATGAGTTTCGTCGCTCTTGTACTTGCACGATACGTGCCAAACTTCCTTGGCTTCCAGTCACATCGCCCACTAACGAAACAATGTCTCCAACAACAACTGACTTTGGGCCTAGCTCACGCGCGCGCATTGCAGTTATCACGACGCCGTTATCGGTAATACAGGTTTGACGTCCCCGATCAACCGTTGTAACTAATGCGTTTATTGCATCGCTATGGCTTGGTCGATCCTTACTGCGCGGTCTAGTACTTCTGGCTGGTCGAATCCGGGCATCGGATTCATCGTATTCGCGTGGACTCATGCCTGGCACTTACACAAGTAAGGAGCTCCATAAACCTGGGAAATCTGGCAGAGTCTTGCGAGTGGTTGCGATGTTTTCAACCTCAATACCCGGTACAACTAAGCCAATAACAGCACCGGCTGTAGCAAGACGATGGTCGTCATAAGTGTGAAAAACGCCTGCATGCAGTGGGGCTGGATTTATCTCTAAAGACTTTTCGTGCTCAATAACGTTACCGCCGAGTGCGTTAATTTCACGGGTTAGCGCTGCAAGCCGGTCGGTCTCATGCAATCGTAAATGTCCAATTCCTCGCAGATGCGATGGCGAATCGGCGAGGGCAGCTAAGGCGGCAATCGAAGGCGTTAGCTCGCCAACATCATGTAAGTCGATATCTATTCCATGAATTGTTCCCGTGCCGGTAAGAGTTAGTCCCTTATCGTTCATTGAAACATATGCACCCATAGAGGTTAATATCGAACGCAGTTGATCACCCGGTTGAGTTGTATGCGTTGGCCAATCTGCAATTGTCACACTTCCACCGCAGACCATTGCCATCGATAAAAATGGTGCTGCATTTGATAGATCGGGTTCAATAACTAATTCGCGTCCATGCAATGTGCCAGGCTTAACGCTCCAACTTTGCGCTTCAAGGTCAACATGTACTTCGGCGCCAAAATCTCGCAACATTGCAACGGTCATATCGATGTGTGGCATAGATGGAAGCGCATCACCCTTGTGTGTGACAACAATTCCATTGTCAAAACTTGGTGCAACTAATAACAGCGCAGATAAAAATTGGCTAGATGCGCTGGCATCAATGCTGAGTGCGCCTCCTGGGATTTTTCCCTTTCCATGCACAATCATTGGCAGGCTGTACCGGCCCCCATGATCAATTGAAACACCAAGGGCTTCAAGGGCTTTAATCACAGGGCCTATTGGACGCTCATACGATCGAGGATCTCCGTCGAAAGAGATCTCGCCATGTGCAAGTGCGGCCAACGGCGGCAAGAAGCGCATAACGGTTCCTGCATTTCCAACATCAATGCTTACTGGTCCGCGCATGTGCGCTGGAGTAACTGTTAGCTGGTATTCAAATCCACCATTTACTGTGGCATCTTGTTCAACGATACCGATACCAAGTCCCTGTAAGCCTTGAACCATTAATTCGCTATCACGCGAAACAAGCGGACGGCGAAGGGTCGTCGGTGAATCGGCTTGCGCGGCCAAAATGAGCGCGCGATTAGTCACTGATTTTGAACCGGGAATGACGACGGAGATATCTACTGGCAGCGCACCGCGAAAGATCGCGGGCCAGAGTTCGTCGTTTTTATTCATTGCTTAAGTCTATCCTTACCGCATGTGTGGTCGTTATGCGCAGTCAGCAGATATGCGCGAACTCATGGAGATCTTTGAGGTCACCGGCGCCTCCCCATCCCAATCACTGCCAGCGAATTGGAATATTGCGCCAACTAATCCGATTTATATCGTTCGCGCCGACCAGAGCGATGCGAGCAAAACTGAATTGGCAACGCTTTCTTGGGGGCTGATCGCCCCATGGCTGACTAATATCCACGAGGCGCGAGTATCGCAATCTAGAGCCATCAATGCACGAAGTGAAAGTGTCCATGAAAAGCCAACATTTCGAAGTGCATTTAAATCCACGCGCTGCTTGATTCCCGCCGAAGGTTATTACGAGTGGTCAACGGCATTGGGCAAGTACCCGCCTAAGCAACCTTTTTATATTCATGCGAAGGATTCGGCTCAGTTGCCGATTGCTGGAATTTGGAGCAGCTGGCGCGCACCTAGTGGAGAAGTAATTAACAGCGCATCGATTATTACTCAAGAAGCGTCAGGCCAGTTAGCCGAAATTCACAGCAGGATGCCAGTTTTTATGCCACATGATCGGTGGGGTCAATGGCTTGACCCCACTAATAATGATGTAGAGCGAATCAAAAAGTTGATGGTCACAGATTCACCAACTGCCAATCTTGAAGCGTATCCAGTTTCTCGCGCGGTGAATTTAGTTGCCAATAATGGAAAAAAGCTGACCGCGGAGATTGCGTTAGGTGCGCCAGAAACCCTCTTTTAACGATAGCCTTTTGCCGATATGACATCGACAGAGTTGGTCAAGGAGAGCGCGGCAGATCGTGCCGTTCGCTTTGAACGCGATGCCCTAGTCTTTACCAATCAGTTGTATGCAGCGGCGCTGCGATATACAAAGAATCCGCATGATGCAAAAGACTTAGTTCAAGATACTTACTTAAAGGCCTTTGCCTCTTTTCATCAATTTGAACCTGGAACTAATCTAAAGGCGTGGCTGTATCGCGTTCTGACCACAACTTTTATTAATACGTATCGCAAGGATCAAAGAAGGCCGCAGATTTCTGGTGGAGAGATTGAAGATTGGCAGTTGGCAGATGCTGCATCACATACAAGTAATTTAGGAAAATCCGCTGAAGTCGAAGCCCTTGAAAACTTGCCGGATAGTGATATCAAACGCGCATTACTAGATATCCCTGAAGAGTTTCGTATCGCCGTCTACCTAGCCGATGTTGAAGGCTTTTCTTATAAAGAGATTGCCGACATCGTTGGAGTTCCCGCTGGAACCGTAATGTCACGTCTGCATCGGGGAAGAAAACAGCTGCGCGAGCGGTTAACAGAGTATGCGAAGGATCTTGGGTATTCAGTCAAGCCTTCTAAGAGTTCAAAGGAGGAGACTCCATGAGCGCTTACGAACTAGGAGCATGTAATCAAATCCTGAACTCCTTCATCTTGTTGATTGAAGGAAATATAGATGCACCGGCTGCGCAAAGTATCGAGAGCCACTTATCAGCCTGTCCCAATTGCAACGCAGAATTTGCGCACGAGCGCACAATGCACACGCTGCTTCAAGATGTTTTACGCCGCACATGTAATGAAACGGCACCTGTTGACCTACATGATTCGATTTATCAGCAGATTCACGCACAATTAACTGGCGCATTTACTACTGAGGTAATTTCTGAGTTTTCAATGACCGAGATTTCAATTGAAATCGATGAGTTCGGCAATATTGAACACCGAGAAGTGACTATCGAACATACTGAAGAGATTCGTTTTCTAGATGATTCTTCAGATAGCGACAAGAGTTAAGTCATGTTGCCAGCAGAGGAAGTTATTGGGGCAGTCGCTTTTTCGGTCATGACTGTTCGCCCTGGTGATACCTCTGTAGCGCTAGGGGTTGGTGATTTACCAATTGTGGATCAATCTCAACTTCTGAATTTAATGGAGCACGCTGCAGTAATCTCATTGGATGAATATCTAGAGCCAGGTGAAACAACGATTTCAATTAGCACTGAGTTGATCTCGTTGAGCCCAGCCTCAATTGGCGCTGAGCTTCGTGCGACGTCACGGTGTATTGAGATTGACAACAGAGAGTTAACTTTTGAATGTGAAATTTATGAAGGTGAGCGCCAGGTTGCAGCTGCCATGATAAAAAGAGCGACGGTCGAGCGAGTATCTTTCCTCGCGCGCACCGCCGCTCAATCGTTAATCTCTTAATACTGCTTCTCTTACATACTTCTTTTCTTACATACTTCAATCTTTAATGGTTAAGCCTTCTTAGTCGCCCAGAAGATTTCGGCAATCTCATCGATTTTTGCAATCAGCGAATCTGCAACTGCAACATCTTGAGTTCCCTTTGTGCCAGCTGCTCCAGCTAGCTTTGTTGCCTCATTAAATAGTGAGTGCAATTGTGGGTAGGCCTCAAAGTGAGGAGCCTTGAAGTAATCAGTCCATAGGACCCATAAATGCTCTTTAACTTGGTGTGAGCGCTCTTCCTTGATTGCGACCGAGCGTGAACGGAAATCAGCATCTGTGTTTGCTGCATACTTTTCCATGCACGCCTTTACAGATAAAGCCTCAATCTTTGCTTGGGCTGGATCATAAACACCACATGGAAGATCGCAGTGAGCGTAAACAGTTGTCTTTGGTGCAAACATGGTCATCTCTCCTTAAAATATATTCGCGTGAAACATCTACTGGTGCCAGACTACCGTTCGTGAGTAAATTTGGCACAGTCAAGGTTTCAGGTGACTCCATGGCCCCCACTTATAACGATGGCGATTGGCTATGTGTTTTATGGATGCCTGAGCCGCCGACTCGAGCCCCGCTGGGCAGTATCGCCGTTATCGAGCGTGAAGAGCGACCAGGGATCTTTCTCATCAAACGGATTCAAAAAGCTCACGCCGGAAATTACTGGGTCGAGGGCGATAATAGTGACAGTACGGATTCACGGAATTGGGGATGGATTACTCCCCAAGAAATAGTAGGGCGCGTTCTTTTTAGATACCGCACAAAGAAGTAGCGACTAACGAGTAAAGGCTTCAAGCATTAAAGCTTTTTGTTCATCTTCATGCAAGTGGTGGTTACCAGTTGCAGGAGATGCAGTTGCTCGTCGAGAAACACGGCGCAAGATTCGAGATCCAAATCCACGACCACCATGTTGTTCGGACGTACGCAAGGCAACGTGTGACCATGGACCTTGGTTAGCTGGCTCATCTTGAACCCACAATAGATTAGCTTGCGGATGCTTATTCGCTTCAGCAATCATTTCGTCAATTGGCAATGGGTACAGAAGTTCTACGCGAACGATTGCAGTGGATGCGTCAGAAAGTTTTGTTCGCTCTGCAACAAGATCGTGATAAACCTTTCCTGAACAGAAAATAACGCGTGTTGCATTAGTAACTGAATCATCGCTAATAACTGGTTGAAAATGTCCACTTGTGAAATCTGTAAGTGCAGATGCAGCTGCGCGCAGACGTAGCATGGACTTAGGCGTAAAGATAATCAGTGGCCTGCGTGCAGGATTCTTTACATGCCAGCGCAATAAGTGGAAATACGATGCTGGATTAGATGGCTGCGCAACTGTCATATTTTGTTCGGCGCATAAGGTCAAATAACGTTCGATACGCGCAGATGAATGGTCAGGGCCTTGGCCTTCATACCCGTGTGGCAATAACAAGACCAAAGAAGAGCGCTCACCCCACTTCTGCAGCGCAGATGAGATGAATTCATCGATAATTGTTTGTGCGCCGTTAGCAAAGTCGCCAAACTGGCCTTCCCACAGAACAAGAGCATCTTCGCGCTCAAGGCTGTAGCCATATTCAAAGCCCATAGCCGCATATTCGCTCAGTAGTGAATCAATAACAAAGAAGTGGTTTTCATCGCTATTAAGGGCGCGAAGTGGAGTCCACTCGTTACCGTTTTCTTTATCAATAATTACTGCGTGGCGATTACTAAATGTTCCGCGGCGCGCATCTTGGCCGGCAAGACGGATTGGGTAATCCTCTTTAAGAAGTGAACCAAAGGCCAGCATTTCACCCGTTGACCAATCAATAGTTGCATCGTTAAGAGATTCAACTCGCTTGGCTAACTGTGGCAAAAGCTTAGGATGAACATTAAAGCCTTCTGGAACCGCTAGCTGAGTAGCTGCGATTTCGCGAGCAAGGTTCTCGCTAATTGAGGTAATAATTTCGTGGGCTTCGGGTGCAACTGGGGCTTTAAAGTTTGGATCAGTTTGGGCTTCTAGATTATTAACCGCAGCAAATACAGCTTCCAGTTGAGCTTGGTAATCGCGGGCAACTTCATCGGCCTCATCGATCGTAATGTCACCACGTCCAATTAACGCTTCAGTAAAGAGCGTCCGAGTTGAGCGCTTTGCATCAATCATCTTATACATCAGAGGCTGAGTGAAACTTGGTTCGTCGCCTTCATTGTGCCCACGCCTGCGATAGCAGACCATGTCGATCACTACATCTTTATTAAATGTTTGACGGTATTCAAATGCTAATCGAGCCACACGAACACAGGCTTCTGGATCATCACCATTCACATGAAAGACCGGGGACTGAATAATTTTTGCATAATCAGTTGAATATGTTGATGACCGTGATGCTTGAGGTGATGTCGTGAATCCAACTTGGTTGTTTACGACAATATGGATAGTTCCACCAGTGCGATATCCAGCTAACTGTGACAACTGTAGAACTTCGGCGTTAACGCCTTGACCTGCAAATGAGGCATCGCCATGCAAAAGCACGGGCAAAATGGAGTAAGCATTTTTAATATTAAGTTTGTCTTGCTTGGCACGCACAATGCCCTCTAGAACTGGGTTAACTGCCTCTAAGTGAGAAGGGTTAGCAGCTAAATAAATCTTGGTTGTTGATCCTGAAATCGAGGTAAATACGCCTTCGGTTCCAAGGTGATACTTCACATCACCCGAGCCCTGCACCTGATTATCGGCATAGTGACCTTGGAACTCTTGGAAGATTTGTCCATAGGATTTTCCAGCGATGTTTGCTAGAACATTTAATCGGCCACGGTGTGGCATGCCAATACATACTTCAGTTAAACCTTCATCGGCGGCACTGGATAGAACGGCATCGAGTAATGGAATAACAGACTCTCCGCCTTCAAGTGAGAAACGTTTTTGCCCTACGAACTTTGTCTGCAAGAAAGTCTCAAACGCCTCGGCGCTATTTAACTTGTGAAGAACACGCAAATGTTCATCGTGCGGGAACTTCACTGGGGCGATTTCTACACGCTCCTGTACCCACTTACGCTCAATCGGATTTTCAATATACATATATTCAACGCCAACAGTGCGGCAGTATGAATCACGCAGGATGCCAAGAATCTTGCGCAACTGCATAAACTTTTCACCACCGAAACCACCGGTCGCAAATTCGCGATCAAGATCCCACAGAGTTAATCCATGAGTAACTACATCTAAATCTGGGTGGGAGCGCTGCTTGTATTCCAGCGGGTCAATATCAGCCATTAAGTGACCATTAGTGCGATAAGCGGCGATTAACTGCTGAATTCGCGCAGTCTTATTGATTTGATCATCTTTGCCGAATTCAAAATCCTTTGCCCAGCGAATTGGTTCGTAAGGAATACGCAAGGCTGAGAAAATCTCGTCGTAGAACCCATCTTCGCCCAGCAAGTAATCATGCATACGTCGCAGGAAATCACCTGACTGTGCGCCTTGAATAACCCGGTGATCATAAGTACTTGTAAGAGTTATCACTTTGCTAATAGCCATGCGCGCAAGAGTTTCATCACTTGCTCCCTGGAATTCAGCAGGGTAATCCATTGCGCCAACACCAAGAATCAGGCCTTGTCCTTGGACCAATCGTGGAACTGAGTGAACAGTTCCGATGGTTCCAGGGTTAGTGATAGACATTGTTGTTCCGGCAAAATCATCAACAACTAAAGTTCCAGTGCGCGCCTTCTTAATCACTGCTTCATATGCGCCCCAGAACTGCGCGAAATCTAAAGCTTCGCAACCTTTGACAGATGGCACCAACAGTTGACGTGAACCATCGGCCTTGGCGATATCAATTGCAATTCCTAAGTTGATATGTTCGGGATGGCCAACAGCAGGCTTTCCATCTAAATCACCAAAGAATGAATTCATCTCTGGCATCGCACGAACTGCCTTGATCATTGCGTAAGCGATGATGTGAGTGAATGAAACTTTTCCGCCGCGAGCGCGTTTCAAGTGATTATTGATAACGATTCGATTATCAATCATTAACTTGGCAGGAATTGCACGAACCGACGTTGCTGTTGGAACCGAGAGGGAGGCTTCCATACTTTGCACTACGCGGGCCGATACACCGCGGATTGGTTCTAGCGTTGATGCACTTGGTGTAACTAAAACTGGAACTGGCTTAACAACTGGATCTGCTGGTGTTGGCTGAGGCGAAGCGGTATCTCTAACAATCGGTTGTTGCACTGGTACTGCAAGTGCCGCGGGAGGAACAACAGAGGCAACTTCGGAAACTGCAGAAGGTGTCACTTGAACCGGCGTATGTTGCTGCGCCTTTGGAACCGGTGGCACGCCTTTAGATACTGACTGATGTGATGAACCGGCAGCTCCTGATTGTGAAGAAGCAGAGCTTGGCTTATTGGTTCTAAAGTACTCAATCCACGATGGGTCAACTGAAGATGGGTCTGTTAAAAATTGCTCGTACATCTCATCGACGAGCCAATCATTTGCTCCAAAATCCTGTGCCGACACTGGCGAACTCCTTCTGGGATTGGATTACGCCTAAGCCTATCGGCAGTCGCGAATGCACTGAAATCGAAAATGGGCCCCTTGGCGCGAGATATGCCACAGTGGCGCCAGATCACGCCAGAAAGCTAAAGCCTCTTATTCAGGAATAGCTCGCAGGGCTGCAGCCAACGTAACTGCAGCAAGTGCTGCCAGAGGAATGGCAACCAACCAGAGCCCGGCTTGAATTTGATAGGAGACAACTCCAAGTGCAATTAAGTTTGCAAGCACCGCTGGAGATCGGCCAAAGTACTTTCCGCGGCGGTATCCCATTGCCGATGCAGCTAATCCACCACTTCCTAATGCAACAAAGAGTAAGTCGCCAATCAGTGGCTGAACTTCAAAACTCTTTGCGGTCAGCGTAAGAACGATTAACCAAACTCCAAGGGCAGCAATAATCCCAGATTCAATAAAGAGTAGGGATGCCACTACGGCGCGGGCCTTGGCTGCCTTGGAAGAATCTTGTGCCATGGAGGAGAGATTAACTCATTTAGGCAAAGGCAGCCCACTGTTTTCTCATGATGGAATCCATGATTCGCAGACTCATTTGGCTGCGCCATCATTTTTCTATGAGCAGTTGCGCCGTCAAATCGCACTATCTGTGCGATCGAGAATTAGTTTCAGTCTTGTAAAAGTCGTTTTTGATAAATCCAGTGGCGAAGGAGTCAGTGCAACTATTGGCGCTGAAGATATCTTGCGTTTCTCGTGCGAATTGAAAAGCTTGACCCGTACCGAAGACTGCATTGGTCGCCTAGGAATCAATGAATGCCTCATCATTATTAGTGATGGCAAGAGCGCAGCTGAACGTCTCATCAGCCGCCTTCTGACCGCTCAATCGCTATCGGTTAATCACACTCTGCGAATCTCAATATCTGCGGTGACTTCCCACAGCGGTGAAAGTGGCCTTAGTCTGCTCAATCGTCTGGATCTACAACCTTTATCCACGCATTAAGAGGGTTTTTCCCTTTGATGTCAGTAACCAACCTAGGTTTCCAACATGGACCTAGACATAGATATTACTTTCGGTGCAATTGCAGATTTCATGAAAGATCCAACAATTGAAGAGATTTGGATTAACTCCCCTGAGCGCATATTTATCGCCAGATCAGGACGCAGTGAACTTACAAACTTGCTGTTAACCAGCGATGACGTTCGAAATATCGTAGAACGCGCACTGATGTGGAGTGGTCGACGACTAGATCTTTCTCATCCATTTGTCGATGCCCGACTGCCCGATGGTTCGCGTCTTCACGTTGCAATCCCTGAAATCACTTCTACTCATTGGGCAGTTAATATCCGTAAGCACTTAATGGGCAATATGGGAATCGATGATCTGGTCGATAAAAATGTTATGACGCCATTTATTGCAACCGCCCTGAAGAACTCGGTTCGGGCGGGATTAAATATATTGGTCAGTGGTGGAACCCAAGCCGGCAAGACAACAATGCTCAATGCTTTAGCCGGTGCGATCCCCCGCACCGAACGAGTTGTGACTATCGAAGAAGTCTTTGAACTTAGTCCACAACTACCAGATGTGGTTGCACTTCAAACACGCAGTGCCAACTTACAAGGAGAAGGTGAAATTCCACTGCGGCGCTTGATTAAGGAGTCGCTGCGAATGCGTCCGTCGCGAATTATTGTCGGAGAAGTTCGCGAAGCTGAAGCCCTAGATCTACTTATCGCGCTTAACTCTGGCTTACCTGGCATGGGAACGCTTCACGCTAACTCACCTCGAGATGCGATTATAAAACTACAGACCTTGCCGCTATTGGCTGGTGAAAATATCTCCCACAAGTTCATTGCACCGACCGTTGCTTCAGCCTTTGATTTAATCGTTCACGTATCCCTTGACCACACCGGTATGCGACGCATAAAGGAGATTGCAGCGCTGACTGGGCGCTATGAAAATGACCGTGCAGAGATTGAGACGCTATGGACTTGGAACGGCAAAGATTACGACCGAGGTATTGGCACACTTCCCCACGCCGATAAATTCGCAGTTATCGGCGCACCACTTGCAACGTGGTGGCGTCAATGAAAATCAAAATACGTGCCGCAGCGATCTCGTCCATAACAATTGCACTGATCTTTCTCTTCACGGGCTCCCTTCCTATCTCGTTCGCCTTTGGAGCCCTTGCTGCAGGAATCTCATTTGTCACGTTATCCGGCAAGAACCAACGCAGTGAGTCTGCTTTGATTGCAGCGTGGCCTGAGGTTATTGACCACTTGATGTCAGGTATTCAATCAGGGCTCTCGCTTACTGAATCTCTAGCTGGGTTAGCGACTCGAGGTCCTGAAATTCTGCGCCCAGCATTTCTAGATTTTCGTACCTCGTTATATCGCCATGGTGATTTAGGCGAAGCAATTCAAGAGTTAAAGGCGCTCTTTCACCACCACGGCAGCGATCAAATTTTCGAGGCGCTTCTTATCTCAAAAGCACTTGGTGGCAGCGAACTACTATCAATCTTGCGTACCTTAGGAGATTTCTTGCGACAAGATTTAGCTCTACGCCGTGAAATTGAAGTTAAACATGGATGGATTAAGAACTCAGCGCACATGTCGGCTATTGCTCCATGGATTCTTCTTCTCTTATTATCGACTCAACCCAGCACCGCTGCTGCATTTTCAACACCCACGGGCGGTGCAATTTTGCTTGCAGGTTTAGCAATGACGGCGATTGCATATCTTTGGATGAATCACCTGGGCCACCTTCCCCAAACACCTCGTGTATTCACTGGTGTGCAGCAAGGAGGACGGTAATGTTTAGAATCATATTTATTTCAATGCTCTTTGCAGTTCCAGGCGGCTTGCTCTTTATTCTTGATTCAAAGGTTGATCCCATCAGGGAACTAGAAAAACGTGCTAAATCCGCAGCTGCTAAGTCCCGCGATAAGAGCAATATTCATAGCCGCTTAGAGGAACTTGGCAGAGGCAGCGAGTTAGATTATGAAAACTTTCGAATTCGCCAAATTGGTTTCTGTGCGGCTAGTGCGGCCTTAGTCCTTGTCTTTATATTGATTTCTCATAGATCGTTAATCACCGCCCTGTTATTTGCAGGCCTGATTGCTTCTGCGGTTTATGTATTAATTGATCGAGAGCTATCCAGTCAGATTAAGAAACGACGCCAGATGATAGAAGCAGAATTTCCTGCAATTATTGAAATGTTAACTCTTGCAATTGCAGCCGGTGAAACACCTATGAGTGCAATGCTAAGAATCGCTGAATCTGCCGATGGCGCTTTAGCGCAGGAGTTCGCTGTTGTTATATCTTCTGTGCGAAACGGCGAACCACTTCACATAAGCCTTGATGCAATGGGTCGTCGCGTTAAATCGGTGATGATCCGCAGGTTTATCGATGCGATCGTGACGGCAACTCTGCGCGGTGCGCCTCTGATCGAAGTTCTATCCCGGCATGCCGTTGAAGCCCGCGCCAATCAGCGCAATATCGTTATGGGAGCTGCAGGCAAAGCTGAAATCTCAATGATGATTCCAGTCGTCTTTCTTATCCTGCCAATCTCAATCCTCTTTGCACTGTGGCCATCGCTAACGAACTTAAATCTATTTGCGAATTAGATAAATTCCTCTTTCTCGCATCTTGTTGGGGGGGGTTGGGTCCGAAGACATTCTCCTCATTTGTTTGATTGCCTTACAAATAGACGTTCTCCTACCCAACCGATCACTACTCTATCGTTCACTTAATCAGGAAAAAGTTATCCTGGTCCTTATAGTCGCTTATAGGGCTACGAATAATCAGCTTTAAATTGCTGAGATTTGTTGTTTTAAGTACGGTGAACGAAACTGTTGCTTCACCTTTTCCGTTCTTGATTAATTCCATTGAACTAGGACTCTTCAAACCAGAGGCGGTACTTTTTTCTGCTAATTCGCCATTTGGTAATACTAAATAGAAATACAAGTCGCTACTAGAAGCACGTGTGATGTTTGATAGATTTGTTACTTCGATATTTATTGTTAACCAATAATTCTTACTTTTTGGATCAACTATTCCATTAAAATTACCATCAGTTGTGCACCCATCGTTGTAATAATTGGCCGCACACACCAAAACATCATTAGGGTAATTGACAGATTTAACGACATAAATAAAGCTATTAAGACTTCTCTGTTCTCCTAATTTTACAGGGTTTGAAAGTGATGCCTTCTCGCCTTCCTTAATAGCTGTATCTGAAGAATATGTAGATGCAGGAATTACTGTGATTTCTCCTTTTTCGCCAGCCGGCCCCTGTGGGCCCAAGTCGCCTTTCAAGCCTTGTGGGCCCAAGTCGCCTGATAAACCTGTGTCACCTTTAATTCCGGCTGGACCAGTTGCTCCGGCTGGACCAGTTGCTCCGGCTGGACCAGTTGCGCCTGCTGGGCCAGTTGCGCCTGCTGGACCAGTTGCTCCTGCTGGACCGGTTGCTCCCATTTCTAAAGCTTTTGTTCCACTTGGACAACTGAGAGTTCCGGGAAACGTTAATGCTTTTGTTTTTGTGTTGTAACAAAGCAGATATCCACCAGCGGCAGTATTGTTAACGGAGACCGAATACGCAGCAGTTCCACATAATAAGGAACCTGCAAGAAATCCAATCACGAATCTAGCTCGGCCATGTCCAAAAAAATCTCTCAGATTTTTAATCACCCTCGAAAAGTATCTTGAATCGGCAGTAATCTCAATGGCTCCAGACGTCTGACATGAACGTATGTCCCCTCAATTCTGAAACCAAGTTCGATTCACGTCAATGAATTGATGGCAATTTGGCCTAAGCCGCACTTTCTTCACGCACTGATTCGCTAGAAGCAGGAGAAATGACCTCTAGTTGCGAAGGTAGCTGTTGAACCGGCGCACTCACCGCTCGTGCAGCGACTTCTACTGCCGTAGGTCGGCCAGCTTTGCGCTTGCGAGCGATGATGCGACCATCTTCAAATAGTTCGCCGCCCCACACACCTGCCGGCTCTTGACGCGATAACGCACCCTCTAAACATTGTGTGCGCACGGGGCATCCACCACAGAGTGATTTCGCTTCGGCAACTGCCAACTCATCATCAGAGAAGTACATGTCAGGATCTGCAGTGTGGCAGGGCAAATTAAATGATGACCCATCGCTGTAGGTGCCAGTAACGGCATCCAAACCGATCTTCTCATCTGCCCAGCCTGGTACTAGTAGTTCGCTGAAGAGAACGCTCATCGTCCTCACCTCTTCTCTTTTGTTGGCTAACACTTTCGGTGTTAGGTACTGCTCCGGTTGTTCCTAGTTAGTAGTTAGTTTTTTCGGGTAATGAAAAAGGGCCCGAATCCTTTGTGGATTCGAGGCCCTTGGCTTCTAGTTCTTATTCGATGTTATCGAGTAGAACCCCAAGTGGCCTCGTATCCG
>CAFBQN010000008.1_pt1 | contig 24606 bp, 21 predicted proteins | sample 7269971 | NCBI WGS metagenome assembly CAFBQN01 (sample SAMEA6814181, study PRJEB35770) | uncultured Actinomycetes bacterium | biome: Freshwater; feature: Freshwater reservoir; material: water | place: Czech Republic | collected 2016-11-09 | depth 30m m
GCTCGCATCGCCTTGCCCTGTCGAGTGCGCGTAACAATCCATGACATAAGAAGAAGAAGTGGAATCGTTACAACGAAGGAGATAATAGTTGTGTAAGGAATTGATACTCCACTAAAAGTGATTTTGCCGGCAGGTAAGACGCTATTCCATGTCTTAGGTCCTGAGCCATTCCAACGAAGACCTATGAATTGAAGTACGAATGAAACTCCAACTGCGGTGATTAGTGGAGCTAACTTCGGCGCTCGTCGTAATCGCCTATAGGCAAATCTCTCAATTCCCACGTTGATGGAGGCTGCTGCGATCATTACAGTTACTAAACACATAAGAAAAACGCCCCACGCAGCTGGGCCTGATGAATCCTTATGAAACCAGATAGTGATGAAGTTGGCGGAAAAAACTGCGCTCAACATAAATAAGTCACCGTGTGCAAAGTTAATAAGTTCGATAATTCCATACACAAGCGTGTAGCCAAGTGCGATCAAGGCGTAGAGAACGCCGTTACTTAAGCCGATGATTGAGGCTTGAAAGAACTGCGAAGGTGACTTTACAAAGTTAATGCCGAGCCAAAATATAATTCCGAAAGCAGCAACTGTGCTTAAGCTTCGCTCAAAGTACAACCGTCGAATTTGACGGGCTTGATAACCGCCGGTTATTAGTGACACGCATTAACTCCTAAACTTATTCTTGCAGTAAAAATGATTGTAATACACCTGCGAACTAATAGTGAAGGAGTGGGACTGAAGTCCCACTCCTTCACTTATTTAATATAAACCGTTGCTTGGACTACTTGACAGTCCATGCCTTTACGGTTGTCTCTTGTCCACCCTTGACTACCTCAATGGTGATGTCCTTAGCCAATGTGTCACCTGAAAGTGTGCTGATTGTCAGCGCCTTTCCGAGTACAGACTGTGCTGCAGGAATTGTGATTCCAGCGCCAGAGAAGATTGCATTGGTCAGACCCTTACGAGTTCCATCTGACTTTGCAAGAGCCGCCAAGATAACCTGGACTGCTGCAACGCCGTAGATAGGGTATGAACCGATTGGATCCTTCTTGTATTCAGCCTTGTAAGCCTTAACAAACTTTGCGCCTGCTCCATTTGGAGCGTTCTTCAATAGGAGCTCAGTTGAAAGACCGGCAAATGATAGGTAAGCACCATCTGCTTCTGGCATTGAATTGAAGTCTGGGTAACCAGTAAATCCATCTGGTGCCATAACCTTTACAACAGTGTTATTGCCAAGGACCTTGAACTTGTCCTTCATCAACTGTCCACCGTTATTATCAAAGATTCCAGCGATGTAAACCATATCTGGCTTCAATGCTGCGATCTTTGTGAACATAGCTTCGTATGAAGACTGCTTTGCATCCCAGCCTTCGCCGTATGCGCCACTTGATAGAACGTTAAGGCCAATCTTCTTAGCTTCAGTTGTGAATGCCTGACCAACACCCTGACCGTAAGTCTGGGTATCGTTTAGAACATAAACACTCTTGATGCCGATTGACTTTGCGAACTGTGCAGCTGCAGATCCCTGAATATCATCAGTTGTGCATACACGTGCATAGTTACGGATGCCCTTTGGATAGTAAACATCAGGCTCGCCTGGGTTCCATACCTTGGTTAGACCAGGGTTTGTGTTGGCATTTGAAATCATTGTCATAGCTCCACCTGGAGCCTGGTTAAGAATTGGAACAATGATCTTTGCGCAACCTGAGTTATATGTACCCATAACGGCAACTTCACTCTTGTTGGCTACGTGTGCTTGTGCATTTGCTGCGCACTTTGCATCATCCCAGCCACCCTTTGCTGCTGTCGCATTGTCATAAATCTTTAGCTTGACTGTGTACTTACCAGCCTTGTATTTAATCTGCTTCAAGTACAAAGCAATAGCCTTGTTAGTTGAATCATTTGAATCGAATGATGAACCCTGTAGAGGTAGATCAGTTGAAATAGTAAGAACTGTTGCAGCGTTAGTTGCTGCAGGTACTGCTACTAGTCCTGCAACTACCATTACGGCAGAGGCAATGAAACTAATCGCGCGAAAACGCTTTTTCATGTATTACCTTTCCTGTACTTTTCGTCCCGGGACAGGGAGAAGCAGAGGGTAATGGCACCAGCGCTGACTTATCAAGGTTTAGAGCGCCGAAATAGGTTGCAGTTTCGTTATAGAGAGCAAGTACTCAATGCTCAGGTACTGCATCCGGACTGATAACTGCCTCTGCTACTTGTTTCATGGTCAATCGGCGGTCCATGGCTGCGCGTTGAATCCAGGAAAACGCCTCTGGCTCTGGCAGATTGAGCGCTTTCATAAGAATCCCCTTGGCGCGATCAATTAATTTACGGGTCTCAAGCCGGTCATGAAGATCGGTAACTTCATCGGCAAGTGATCTCATCTGCAAATGTCTGCTGATTGCAATCTCAATGGCCGGAACTAAATCTGAAATCGTAAATGGTTTAACAACATATGCCATGACTCCGGCATCTCGGGCTCTATCGATCAACTCTTTTTGAGAAAAAGCAGTCAGCATGAGGACTGGAGCTAATGAGATGATCTTCTCGGCCGCTGAAATTCCATCCATAACTGGCATCTTTACATCCAGAATTGCAAGATCGGGTTTATGTAGATTCGCTAAATCCACGGCCTCTTGACCATTAGTTGCCTCCGCGACCACTTCATAGCCAGCACCTTGCAGCATCTCAACTAAATCCATACGGATGAGTGCCTCGTCCTCGGCAACGAGAATACGAACGCTCATGTCCAGTTCGCCCTTTCAGGATATAGATGTCGCTAGTGTGCCCCGAGTCGGATTCGAACCGACACTGTGCAGTGTTTGAGACTGCCCTCTCTACCGTTGGAGTACCGAGGCTTACCGGAGAATCTTAGCGGTAGGCAGGGGCGACGCCACCAACGGCATCTCCCACAACGTGAACGCGCATCGCATTGGTTGAGCCTGGAATTCCGGGAGGTGAACCAGCGACAATCATGACGTTATCGCCAACATGGGCACGTCCTGAGTCGATGAGGACCGAATCGACCAACTTAACCATTTCATCAGTTGCACCAACGATTGGAGTTAACATCGATTCAACACCCCATGAGAGTGCAAGGCGGTTATACGTTCCAACTTCTGGTGTCATAGCAAGAATTGGAATCGGTGAACGAAGTCGCGACATGCGCCGTGCAGAGTCACCGCTCTGAGTAAATGCAACCAGGTATTTGGCGCCAACAATTGCGCCGACTTCAGTAGCAGCTTTAGTGATTGCTCCGCCCTTAGTGCGTGGCGCAGTTTTGATGGGACGGATTCGATCTAATCCGCCTTCCTCAGTCTTTTGAATAATGCGTGCCATAGTTTCAACTGCTTCAATGGCAAACTCTCCGACGCTAGTTTCCCCCGAGAGCATGAGCGCATCTGCGCCATCTAGTACTGCATTGGCGCAGTCGGTTGCTTCAGCGCGAGTAGGACGTGAATTAGTAATCATAGAATCAAGCATCTGTGTTGCAACGATTACTGGTTTAGCCATATCTCGTGCCAGCTCAACGCAAAGTTTTTGTACTAGTGGTACATCTTCAATCGGAAGCTCTACACCTAAGTCTCCACGCGCAACCATGATGCCATCAAATGCATCAACGATTTCTGCAATATTTGCAACTGCTTGTGGCTTTTCAATCTTTGCAATGACCGGAAGGCGGATTCCTTCTTCATCCATGATCTTATGAACATCTTTGATATCGGCGGCGTCTCGAACAAATGACAGTGCAATGAAATCAGCACCGGCTCGCAATCCCCAGCGAAGATCTTGAATATCTTTCTCAGACATCGCAGGAACAGAGACTGCAACTCCTGGCAGATTGATTCCCTTGTTATTACTCACAGCCCCTGGCTCAATAACAATGGTTACAACGTCATTTCCTTTAACTTCTAAAACCTCAACGGTAACTTTTCCATCATCGATCAAAATACGATCTCCGGGCTTGCAATCTCCGGGTAGACCTTTATAAGTAGTACCAACGCGCTCTTTTGTGCCTTCAACGTCATCGGTAGTAATAGTAAAAATATCTCCGCGTGCTAAGTCATGCGGACCAGCGACAAAGCGAGCCAAACGAATCTTTGGTCCTTGTAGATCAACTAAAATTGCAACTGGTCGCCCAGCTGCTTTCGCCGCAGCCCGGACCTGATCTAATCGAGCTTGGTGCTCTTCATAAGAGCCATGTGAAAGGTTCAATCTCGCCATATTCATGCCCGCATCAATGAGCTCCTTGACCTTTTCAGGTGTTTCTACTGCAGGACCCATCGTGCACACAATCTTCGCTCTACGCATGAGACAACCTTAAACCATCAATTGACGGGTAGTGGGTTCAATAGGCGATGGCAGTTGCGTATCGCCTGTGAGATATTTATCAACGGCAGATGCCGCACTTCGACCTTCTGCAATTGCCCACACGATTAAGGACTGTCCACGCCCTGCATCTCCGGTGACAAATACTCCATCTTCATTCGCAGCAAAATCGGCGTCACGTTGTATGTTTCCGCGTTCATCAAGATTGACCTCTAGCTGGTTCAAGAGTTCAGAGCGCTCTGGACCTGTAAATCCCATTGCCAAAAAGACAAAATCTGCAGGAATCTCTTTTTCAGTTCCGGGAACTGATTCAAACTTTCCATTAACAAAAATAGTTTCAACTATTTTTAATGCTCGAAGATTTCCATGTGAGTCGCCAAGAAATTCTTCGGTACTTACAGAGAAGATTCGATTATCTTTTTCTTCATGTGCGCTGGAGACTCTGTAGATCATCGGATACGTAGGCCATGGCTGTGATGAAGGACGTTCTTCAGTTGGGCGCGGCATGATTTCTAGTTGGGTAATACTTGCAGCACCTTGGCGAATTGATGTTCCCAAACAATCTGCACCAGTATCTCCGCCACCCAAAATTACAACATGCTTGCCCTCAACATTGATTCCAGGCGCTTCAACTTCACCGAGAGCTTGTTTATTGCCCCATGGTAAAAACTCCATAGCTTGGTAAACGCCTTTGAGCTCACGCCCCTTTATCGGCAAATCACGCCATTGCGTTGCTCCGATAGCCAAAACAATCGCGTCGTATTTTTTACGAAGCGCCGACCCGGTGAGCTCTCCCCCAACGTCAACACCTGGGCGAAAACGTGTGCCTTCTTTCTCCATCTGTTCTAAGCGTCGATCTAAAATATGTTTCTCCATCTTAAACTCAGGAATTCCATATCGCATGAGTCCACCGATTTTATCTGCACGTTCATAGACAACGACAGTATGACCGGCGCGCGTTAACTGCTGGGCTGCGGCAAGCCCGGCTGGTCCAGAGCCAATCACAGCGACCGTCTTTCCGGTTAAACGATCTGGTGCTAAAGGTTTTACATCGCCAGAAGCGAAGGCTTCTTCAATTGTGCGCAGTTCGACTTGCTTAATAGTTACCGCATCACGATTGATTCCAACAACACAGGCGGTCTCGCACGGTGCAGGGCATAGGCGACCAGTGAACTCTGGAAAGTTATTAGTTGCATGCAAGCGATTGATTGCCTCATGTGTGTCCCCGCGCCAGATTAAATCGTTCCACTCCGGAATTAAATTTCCCAGAGGGCAGCCGTTGTGGCAGAAAGGTATTCCACAATCCATGCATCGCCCAGCCTGTTTTTGTAAATGTTCAAAGCTCTGAGGTTCATAGACTTCGCGCCAATCTTGAATGCGAACATCTACTGGTCGCCGAGTTGGCATTTCACGTGGTGTTGTAATAAAACCCTTTGGATCAGCCATGTGCTGCAACCTCCATTACTAACGCGTCGACCGGCAAGCCTTCTCGTGTTGCCCGCTCCATTGCTTCAAGAACGCGAGCGTAATCTCGTGGCATCACTAATGAGATTCGATGAATAGCACTATCCCAGTCAGTTAATAACTGAGCAGCTATCAATGAACCAGTGTTTTCATTAAAACTTGTAACGATTGATTTGAGTAACATCTTCTGATCATCAGGAACAGCTAAAACATCAACCATGTCAGTGTTTACATTGGCAGGATCTAGATCTAGTACAAAAGCCCGTCCGCCAGACATTCCGGCAGCAAAGTTTCGACCGGTGCGCCCTAAGACCACAACAGTTCCACCAGTCATGTATTCGCACCCATGATCGCCAATGCCTTCAACGATTGCGGTAGCTCCAGAGTTTCTGACACAGAAACGCTCTCCTACAACGCCCCGAATCATGATTTCACCGGATGTTGCTCCGTAACCAATAACATTTCCAGCGATGACATTTTCGTGTGAAAGATAAGTCGAGGACTCATCAGGGCGAACTATCACGCGTCCGCCTGAAATTCCCTTACCAACGTAGTCATTGGAATCACCAAAGAGGCGAAGTGTTAAACCGCGAGGAATAAATGCTCCCAATGACTGACCAGCAGAGCCATGCAAAGTGATATCAATCGTTGAATCGGCAAGACCTTCGCCACCAAATCGTCGAGTAATTTCAGCCCCCAGCATTGTTCCAACCGTGCGATTAACATTTCGTACCGGTAGATCAATTCGAACTAGCTCTTTCTTCGTTAGAGCAGGCTCTGACAAACGAATCAACTCATTATCAAGGGCTGCATCCAACCCATGATCTTGCTTGACTGTATTGTGAAGCGGGCTGTCGACTTCAGGTTGAGCCAGCAATGGCGAAAGATCTAATCCGCTTGCCTTCCAATGTTCAACTGCACGACGCGTCTCTAGATACTCAACATGACCAATAGCTTCAAGCAGAGTTCTAAACCCTAAGCTAGCAAGAATTTCACGCACTTCCTCTGCAATGTATTCGAAGAAAGTCTCAACAAACTCAGGCTTTCCGCTAAATTGCTTTCGCAGCTCAGGATTTTGCGTTGCAACACCAACAGGGCATGTGTCCAAATGACACACACGCATCATGACGCAACCTGAAACAACCAACGGAGCAGTAGCAAAACCAAACTCCTCGGCGCCCAGCAAAGCTGCAATTACAACATCTCGGCCAGTTTTTAACTGTCCATCAGTTTGAACAACGATTCGATCGCGCAAGTTATTGAGAAGTAATGTCTGTTGAGTCTCAGCAAGGCCAAGCTCCCACGGTGCACCAGCGTGTTTAAGAGATGTGAGCGGAGAAGCTCCAGTTCCACCATCATGGCCAGAGATGAGAACCACATCGGCATGGGCTTTGCTAACTCCCGCTGCAACGGTTCCAACGCCAAATTCGGCTACAAGTTTTACATGAACTCGTGCATTCTTGTTCGCATTTTTTAAATCATGAATAAGCTGAGCTAAGTCTTCAATTGAATAGATATCGTGATGCGGTGGAGGTGAGATAAGGCCTACTCCCGGAGTTGAATAACGTACCTTTGCAATCCATGGATAGACCTTGTTGCCGGGCAGTTGGCCGCCTTCGCCAGGTTTTGCGCCTTGAGCAATCTTAATTTGAATATCATCAGAGTTAACTAAGTACTCACTTGTTACTCCGAAACGACCAGATGCAACCTGCTTAATTGCCGAACGCTTAGAATCCCCATTTTCCATGACGACAAAACGAGATGGATCTTCTCCGCCCTCGCCTGTGTTGGATTTTCCACCCAGACGATTCATTGCGATCGCAAGAGTTTCATGAACCTCTTGCGAAACTGAACCATAGGACATGGCGCCAGTTGAGAAACGTTTAATGATTGCACTTGCCGACTCAACTTCTTCAATTGCAATCGGAGTTTGATCCTTAAATTCAAAGAGTCCACGCAAAGTCATCAAGCGCGTGCTCTGATCATTGACTCGATTTGTATAACGCTTAAAGACGTCGTACCTCTTTGTCCGAGTGGAGTGCTGCAATGTGAAAACAGTTTCGGGATCAAATAAATGTGGCTCACCTTCACGGCGCCACTGATACTCCCCGCCAATAGGTAGACGCTTAGTACCGGGAACTTCTCCCCCAGGTGGATAAGCGATGTGGTGGCGTGCAATAGTTTCAGCGGCAATTACATCCAGCGAGACTCCACCAAGGCGCGATGTTGTTCCAACAAAGAACTCATCGACGACTTCCTTGCTCAGACCAATGGCTTCAAATACTTGTGCGCCTGTATAGGAAGCGATCGTACTAATACCCATTTTGGACATTACTTTTAGTACGCCCTTGCCTAAAGATTTAATTAGGTTACGTACGGCCTTTTCGGGAGTAATGCCTGTAATAACGCCCTGTAGAACTAAATCTTCTGCGCTCTCCATTGCTAAGTAAGGATTTACTGCGGCTGCTCCATAACCAATAAGCAATGCAACGTGATGGACTTCGCGAACGTCTCCTGCTTCTACAACTAAACCAACTTTAGTTCGGGTCTTTTCGCGGATTAAATGGTGATGTACTGCAGATGTAAGTAAAAGCGATGGGATTGGTGCATCTTCAGCATCTCCGTCGCGATCTGATAAAACAATTATGCGTGCACCGCGTTCGATAGCTTCAGATACTTCGGCCTTAATCTCTCCCAATCGTTGACGCAGCGATGCGCCACCGCCAGCGACTAAGAAGAGTCCGCGAACAACATGGGCCTCTAACCCTGGATGATCGCCATCGGCATTAACGTGAATAATCTTTGCAAGCTCATCATTATCAATAACAGGAAAGGCCAAGGATATTTGGCGACAAGAGAACGGCCCTGGATCGAGAAGATTGTGTTCAGGCCCCATTGATGTTCCAAGACTTGTGACTAGCTCTTCGCGAATCGCATCTAATGGTGGATTAGTTACTTGTGCAAATAGTTGTGAAAAGTAGTCAAAGATTAAACGTGGTTTATCTGATAGCGCTGCAATTGGTGTATCTGTACCCATTGAGCCAAGAGCTTCCATTCCATTGCGCGCCATGGGCGTAACTAAGATACGCAGCTCTTCTTCGGTGTAACCAAATGCACGTTGGCGTCTGACAACTGATGAGTGCGGGTAGACAATGTGTTCGCGCGCTGGTAGATCATTGAGTTTGACCATCCCGGCATGGAGCCAATCACCATATGGTGCGGCATTGGCAAGCTCTTCCTTAATCTCGTTATCTTCAATTATGCGTCCAGCTTCAATATCTACAAGAAACATCTTTCCTGGCTGCAAGCGGCCTTTGCGCTCAATGTTTTCTGGGGCTATATCTAAAACGCCAACCTCAGATGCAAGGACTACAAGGCCATCTTTAGTGACCCAATAACGAGAAGGACGCAGACCATTGCGATCTAGCACTGCACCTACCTGGTGACCATCGGTAAAAGTCACACATGCTGGACCATCCCATGGCTCCATTAGTGAGGCATGGAAGGCATAGAAATCACGACGGGTTTCAGATAAGGATGTGTGATTTTCCCAGGCTTCAGGAATCATCATCAAGACTGCATGCGGCAGCGAACGACCACCTAGATAAAGAAGCTCTAAGACTTCATCAAATGAGGCTGAGTCACTTCCTGACATTTCAACGATTGGAAACAGACGTTTCAAATCACCTGGAATCAAATCTGATTTAAGCAGAGATTCACGCGCCCGCATCCAGTTTCGGTTTCCCTTAACAGTATTGATTTCACCGTTGTGGGCAATGTAGCGATACGGGTGTGCAAGGGGCCATGAAGGAAAAGTATTGGTAGAAAAACGCGAATGCACGAGTGCCAATGGAGAAACAACACGTTGATCGCTTAAGTCTGGAAAGAACTCTTCTAACTGGCCAGTTGTAAGCATTCCTTTGTAAACAATTGTCTGTGATGACAGCGATGGAAAATATACTTTCAAACCATGCTCGGCCCGCTTGCGTAGACAAAAAGCCATGCGCTCTAAAACCAAACCAGATTCATTCTTTAGACCACTAACAAAAATCTGTTTGAAATCTGGCATCACAGATAAAGCAGTTTTTCCAAGAGATACAGAGTTGATAGGAAGTGCGCGCCATCCTAAAATCTTTAATCCTTCAAGGGCTGCTAATTCGGCGATCGATTTAGTGATATCAACGCCAGATTCAATAAAAGCGATTCCAGTTGCATATGAACCAGCTGCAGGCAGTGAGAAATCAGTTACTTCTCTATAAAACTGATCTGGAATTCGAATAAGGATTCCGGCCCCATCGCCACTATCTGGCTCGGCCCCTGATGCGCCGCGGTGCTCTAGATTTCGAAGCGCGGTGAGTGCTTTTTCAACTATGTCATGTGTTGCAACTTTGTTGAGCGTTGCCACCATGGCTACACCACATGCATCATGTTCTTGGGCAGGGTTATAGAGCCCTTGTGCATGTGGATAGTTGGAAGTCAGGGCCATATGTGTGTACTCCGCTTGTTCAAAGAGATGCGGGACAACCTTGGCCCTAGTACAAATATTTTGCTGTGCCTAGACTAGCAAGAAACCACCAGTTAGATAGAGCCTAGATACCAGATACTTGAGCTATCTGACCGATACCAGCGGTAATGAGCATGCCCAAACCTCCACCAATGATGACTCGAAGCGTTGTGCTGAGCACTCGAGCACCGGCAGTTCTGGCGCTAATGACTCCAGTCATGACCAATCCGACAACTGTAAAACCAACGATGCTCCAGGCCTTGGCGCCAATTGTTGGTGCAAATGCTCCAGCAAAGGGAATCAAGCCGCCGACGGTAAAACTTATCGCCGAAGCAATCGCTGCCTGAACCGGACGGGCCTTTGTATGGGGGTGCTGACCAAGCTCATCGCGAAGGTGGGCAGCTAAAGGATCTTTCTTATGCATCGCGGTAGCAACTTGAAGAGCTAACTCTGGAGTCAAACCACGATCAATATATATATGTTGAAGTTCAATTAATTCCGCTTCAGGGTCTGCCGCTAAATGTTCAATCTCGAGCAAGCGATCAGATTCTTCTACATCGTTTTGCGAACGAACTGATACGTACTCACCGACCGCCATAGACATCGCACCAGCAGTGATTCCAGCGATTCCAGCAGTGACAAGAAAATCATTCTTTCCAGCTGCAACGACACCGATCATCAGAGATGCAGTTGAAACTAAACCATCATTTGCACCAAGCACTGCTGCACGAAGCCATCCTGCCCGGTGTGTGCGATGGCTCAAATTTCGCTGGTAAACCTCTTCTAAAGTCATAATAATTAGTCTACTCGAATTTAGTGGGTGTGTTTAGGGATTCTCAGAAATGACACAAGGGCAACTACGGCGACGATGAGACTGACCCAGATATTAATTCGAAGTCCGGCTACTACATGAGCCGTATCAATGCGAAGAGATTCGATTCCCATCCGCCCTATGCAGTAGCCAAAGACATAGAGAGCAAACACTTGACCCGGACGCAAGCGTTTTCCAATTCTCAAAAGAACAAAGGCAAGTGCGCTACACCACAGTGCTTCATAGAGAAAAGTTGGGTGGAAAGTTTCAAAGGCTGAGAAGCCATAGGGGCGATCTCTTACTGGAATTTCTAGCGACCACAGAGCATCGAGCGGCCGACCAAAAAGTTCATGATTAAACCAGTTTCCAAAACGACCTATTGCTTGGGCCAGTAATACGCCTGGCGCCAGAGCATCCATAAAGACTGCAAACCGAGCAAGATCAAACTTCTTGCTAAGTGCGCGGTAGCGCCACCAAGCACCAACAGTTCCCAGTGCAATCGCGCCCCAAATTCCTAAACCACCTTCCCAAATCTTGAAGGCATCTAGTGGATGTCCCCCGCTGCCAAAGTAGGCATCCGGAGAAGTAATCACATGGTAAATGCGCCCACCAATGATTCCGAGTGGAACTGCAGTTATCGCGACTTCAGAGACAATTGAGCGTGAATATGGTGAAGCTGCTTTAAAGCGCCGGTCACCTAACCAGATTGCAAGTGCGATTCCAGAGATGATGCACAAGGCATACATATGAATCGTAAGCGGTCCGATTTCCAAGACCGAAAAAGTTGGCGATGGAATCGAACGTATCAAAATCTATGCAGCCTCTACAGCCAGACGGAACTCGGCAAGATTAAAGTCAGTTGACTTGCGCTCCCACAATTTTCCATTAATGAATACTGTTGGAGTTCCAGTGACTTTGTAGGTTGCCATGGAGTCATAACTGGCCTTTACATTATCGAGCTTCGACCCATTATTTACGCAGTCAATAAAATTCTTAGACTTTAAGCCAATGTAGTCACCGATTTTTAGCAAGTTCTCATTTGAAAAGAAACCTGAGTTTTCAAGTGATGGTTGAACTAGGTAAACAGCCTTGTGAAAATCTAGATATTGATTTTCATCGGCCGCGCAGAACTGCGCATTAGCAGTTCTAACAGATTCATCACCCAAAAAGGAGAGTACATGATAAACAACTGTGGCTTTCTTTGTACGCACTAAATCATCGAGATATCCGCCATTGGCATCTTCAAAGAGTTTACAGATTGGACACTGAGGATCTTCCCACACATCAATCTGCAGCGAACTTCCTGAGTTCAAAACTAAACCAGAGCCTTGAGCTGGATCAACTGTTGCAGAAACTGGTGCAGCCAATTTAATGCCCTTGAGCGCCGTAAAAGATGCATTGGCCTTTGTAGATTGGCTCATGAGGGAGAAGACAACACCAGTTACAACTACTAGTGCAACCATTCCAATAACTAACCAGCGTGTAAAATTATCTCCACCAGAAGTTGCCTTGGCCTTAGCTTGCTTTGACATTAATGCTCCTCGATTTCTAGTGTTAGTTTTTCAATCCCGAAACGCCCATAGGGGAAAAAGTATAGATATGTTGCACATAATGCCAAACCAGAATCTCGCAATATCTCCAGGAAGTAGGCTCGGTGAACCGCTGCCGCCTTCGATGGATCTATAGCTCCACCGCCCCCAAAACAGCCGCAATCGATCAAAATTCCACGCATCCACACTGAAATAATCGCAGCGATAAAGATCAGCATTACGGCACCACCAGTAATGGCGGCAAAGCGGACAGATACGCCAATAATAAGGAGTAGGCCAATTGCAATTTCTAGCCACGGCAGGGCGTAACCGAGAATATGCGCGATTTGATTGGGCAGAATCTTGTAGGCGGCCACTGCGCTAGCTGATTCAGATGGCGAGAAAGCCTTCAAGCCACCGGCTACCACTAACACACCGCCGAGAATCAATCGTGCGGCAAAAGTTATAAAACCTTGATATCGATCGTTAATATTTCTCATCGTCCCTCTCTCACTCCGGCAGCCAGATCTTTAGCTAAAGCCGATACTGCATCCAGGCCCTTTTGCTCACTCTCTGCATTCAACAAAAGCTTGATGAAAGCTGAGCCAACGATGACGCCATCTGCATACCCTGCAACCTCGCGCGCTTGTTCGCGCGTTGATACTCCTAGACCAACTGACACCGGCAACTGTGATGTTGAACGGATACGAGAGACTAAGTCTCGTGCATCAACTGAGATTGAAGTCCTTGCACCAGTTACGCCCATAACGCTAGCGGCATAAACAAAACCACCCGTCTTGGCAGTTACTTGTGCAATGCGCTCACTGCTGCTGCTTGGAGCGACGACATATATAGGGTTAATTGCATACTTCTTAGTTGCCTCTAACCACTGCTTTGACTCTTCAATTGGCAAATCTGGAGTAATAACACCTGAGCCGCCGTTATCGGCAATAGCTTGTGCAAATTTTTCAACGCCAAATTTTTCAATTGGGTTCCAATATGTCATTACAACGCAGGCAACTCCACATTCGCTGGCAGTTTTAAGCGCAGCAAAAACATCGTGTGCATTAGTTCCCGCTTTAAGTGAAATATCGGCAGCCTCTTGAATTGTTGGTCCATCCATAACTGGATCGCTATAAGGAAAACCAATCTCAATTGCATCTACTCCTGCTGCTGCAAGTGCTTTGATAGCTTTGTTGCAGCCATCAATAGTTGGAAAACCGGCTGGAATATATGCAATGAGCGCCGCACGATTTTCGGCTTTGGTCTTTGCAAATAGTTGTTCCAGCGACGTACTCATAGCGGGATCCCAAAATACTCTGCAGCAGTTTGAACATCTTTATCCCCGCGTCCAGATAAGTTGATTAAGAGTGTGGCATCCGGCCCAACTTCTTTACCAATAATCATTGCTCCTGCTAGAGCGTGTGCCGATTCAATTGCCGGGATTATTCCTTCGGTTTTACATAGTAGAGCGAAGGCTTCCATAGCTTGATCATCATTAATTGCTCGATATTCGGCACGGCCGATGTCATGAAGGTAGGCATGCTCTGGGCCAACACCTGGATAATCTAAGCCGGCCGAGATTGAATGTGATTCAATAGTCTGACCATTTGCATCCTGTAAGACATAGGAGCGAGTTCCATGTAATACACCGGGTGAGCCACCAGTAATAGTTGCAGCGTGTCGGCCAGTTTCAACTCCATCGCCGCCTGCTTCAAAACCGATGAGCCGTACGTCGGAATCTGGGATAAAGGCATGGAAAATTCCAATTGCATTTGAACCGCCGCCGATACATGCAAGAACAGCATCTGGCAGTTTTCCAGTCAGCGCTAAGACTTGTTGGCGTGCTTCTTCCCCGATGATCTTATGAAAATCACGAACCATACTTGGAAAAGGATGTGGCCCAGCAACGGTTCCTAATAAGTAGTGAGTGTCGGCAACATTTGTCACCCAATCACGCATAGCTTCGTTGATGGCATCTTTTAATGTACGAGATCCAGATGTTACGGGAACTACTTCGGCGCCTAATAACTTCATACGGGCAACATTGAGTGATTGTCTGCGCGTATCTTCTTCACCCATATAAACAACGCATTCAAGACCCATGAGCGCTGCAGCAGTTGCTGCTGCCACACCGTGCTGACCTGCACCGGTTTCAGCGATGATTCGCTTCTTACCCATTCGCTTAGTTAAAAGCGCTTGACCTAAAACGTTGTTGATTTTATGACTGCCCGTGTGATTGAGATCTTCACGTTTAAGTATTATTCGTGCACCGCCAGCATGCTCGGCAAAACGTGGCACCTCTGTAATGATGCTTGGACGACCCGTATATGTTCGATGCAGCTCGGCTAGCTGGGCTAGAAAAACAGGATCTTTTTGCGAACTAATGTGAGCATCTTCTAGCTCATTGAGCGCACCAATGAGGGCTTCAGGTACAAAGCGACCACCATATTCTCCAAAGTGGCCATCAAAGTCATTGGTCTGGGTGCTCATTGTTCAAGCCTATCTAGCCCAAGAAGTTCGCGCACGGCAGTAGCTGGGTCAACTGCTCGGACCAAGGCCTCCCCCACAAGAATTGCAGTGGCGCCATTGTTTTGCGCAAAATCAACATCTTTGCGATGTGAAATTCCTGACTCAGCCACCCTTACCAAGGTATTAGGAATCCGCGGAATTAACTCTGCAAAAGCGCTGGTATCGACATCTAACGTCTTTAAATTTCGTGAGTTAACTCCGATTATTTCTGGCGAGATTTCCAAAGCACGCTCAAGTTCATCATGTGTATGAACTTCAACAAGTGAGCGCATGCCGAGTTCGCTTGCTAATTGCAAATAGTCATTCAGTTGGTTTTTGCCCAGTGCTGCAACAATTAGTAAGACTACGTCTGCTCCATGAGCGCGTGCTTCAAAAAATTGATACTCATCGATCATAAAATCCTTGCGCAAAATTGGGATATCTACACGAGAGCGAACCGCATCAAGATCTTCTAGAGACCCGCCAAAACGTCGGCGCTCCGTGAGTACGCTGATCATCGTTGCGCCAGCCTGTGCATATTGCTCAGCCAAGGCCGCTGGATCTGCAATGGTCGCTAATGAACCCTTGCTAGGTGAAGATCTCTTAACTTCTGCAATAAGTGACATGTTCGATGAAAGCATTGTTGGCAAAGGGTCACGTACTGCCGAGGCACGATCAATTGCCTCTTGAATTTGTGCAAGAGGTTTGCGTCGTGTCGCTAAATCTTCGCGGACGCCTTCGATGATGGAATCAAGAACGCTCATGATCGGCCTCCGTACTTGGATCAAGACCTTGATCTTGCGCACTCCATGTATTGAGGGTTTTTGAACCTCGCTCATACTTTGATGAGATGCGAAACCTTTTACCGAGAACTACAACAAGAACATACACCGCGCCAACACTGATTCCGATTGCTAAAGATTGATCCATCAACTCTTGCGCAATCTATTAGCTGCATCGACTGCGCTCAAAACCGCTGCAGCTTTATTGTGACACTCTTGGTTTTCAGACTCTGGGTCAGAGTCGGCCACAACACCTGCGCCAGCTTGCACATAAGCAGTACCGTCATGGATCAGTGCAGTACGTATGGCTATACATGTATCGATATTTCCCGTGAAATCTATATATCCAACTATTCCGCCATAGAGACCTCTGCGCGTTGGCTCTAGTCGTTCAATAATCTCCATGGCACGGGGCTTAGGTGCACCGGATAAAGTTCCGGCAGGAAATACTGAAAACAAAGCATCAATCGGTGTTGACGTTTCGGCGAGCTGTCCCGTAACAGTTGAAACAATATGCATTACATGTGAATAGCGTTCGATATGCATGAAATCAATTACTTCAACACTGCCTGGTTTACATACTCTGCCTATGTCATTGCGACCTAGGTCTACGAGCATGAGATGTTCTGCACGCTCTTTCGGATCAGCAAGTAGCTCCTCACCTAAACGGTGATCCTCTTCAGGTGATTCAGATCGTTTTCTAGTTCCTGCGATTGGGTGAATCATCACTTCTTGGCCACTAATTTTTACGAGAGCTTCTGGGCTAGATCCAACTACTTCGATTCCATCGTTAAAGCGAAACAAATACATGTAAGGGCTGGGATTATTGAGTCGAAGCATTCGGTAGACATCTAGTGCATCGGCCGAACATGGCATTGAGAATCGTTGCGAAAGCACGATTTGAAAAGCCTCACCAGCCAGGATCTCCTCTTTTGCTGCTAACACTTTCTCTTTAAAACTTTCAGAGCTGATATTTGAAAGAAACTCAGGTTTAGCGTGCGTATCTATCAGTGCAACATCACCAGAGAGCGCCGAATTCAAATCTGCCTGCATACGATCTAAACGCTCGTTACATGATGCAAATGCTTCATCGATTCGGTCATCGCTGCCATCCCAGTTAATTGCATTAGCAATTAAGGTGATTGTTCCATCGCTGTGATCTAACACGGCCAAATCACTTGTCAGCATGAAGCTCAATTCTGGCAACGGCAGATCTTTAGTCGATAGCTCTGGTAGTTTTTCTAATCGGCGAACAACGTCGTAGCCCATAAAACCTACGAGTCCACCAGTGAGCGGCGGTAGTCCAGCAATCTTCGGAGACTTTAAATGCTGCGCTGATAATCGAAGTGCGACTAATGGATCGATTCCAGTTGGTGCACCAGCGGGCGCTACTCCCTGCCAATAAGCCAGACCATTGGACTCACTTAACGTTGCCTCACTACGGACTCCAATAAATGAGTATCTCGACCATGCTCCCCCATGTTCGGCCGACTCTAAAAGAAATGTGTTGGGAGCATCTTTAGCTAGTTTTCTATATACACCTAAGGGAGTTTCTCCATCGGCTAATAAGCGACGTGATACTGGAATTACATTTGAAATCTTTGCATATGCGCGAAACTCATTTAAATTCATTGGGTATCCAAGGGGGTATGAAAACAAGTTGCATTTCCTGTGTGGCAAGCAACCCCGATTTGTTTCACAATTATCAGCAGGGCATCGCCGTCGCAATCAAGTGCAACCGATTGCACTTCTTGAAAGTGTCCAGATGTTGCGCCTTTAATCCATAATTCATTTCGGCTTCTGCTCCAGTACGTTGCCTTGCCTGTTTCAAGTGTCAACGCAAGTGCATCAGTGTTCATGTAGGCAAGCATCAAAACGTCACGGCTGGTCACATCTTGCACAATTGCAGGAATCAGTACGCCAGAATCCTTCAGAAGGGATTCGATAGCAGGATCTAAGGGCGCCATGGCTTAATTCTGCCTTACCCGATGGTGTTAGTGCGCACGGGATAGTTGTGCTTTGCCAGATATGACTTTACATCGCCAATACGGTGGATTCCGAAGTGAAAGACGCTGGCTGCCAACAATGCATCGGCTCCAGCATCGAGAGCGGCAGCAAAATCCTCCAACGCCCCTGCCCCACCACTTGCAATTAATGGGACACCTGCAACTGCCCGAACAGCTGTGATCATTGAAATGTCATAACCGGCTCGAGTGCCATCGGCATCCATGGAGTTAAGAAGAATCTCACCAACACCCAAAGCACAGGCTTGTTCAACCCACGCCAATGCATCAATATCTGTGCCCTCGCGGCCTCCATGCGTTGTGACTTCAAAACCCGAAGCAGTACGAGCCCTACGTGCGTCAACGGAGAGAACTAAAACTTGCGAACCAAAACGGTCTGCGATTTCGGCGATCAATTGTGGCCGTGCAATTGCAGATGTATTGATCGAAACCTTGTCGGCTCCCGCGCGCAATAGGCGATCTACATCGTCGACGCTACGAATTCCACCGCCAACAGTCAAAGGAATAAAAACCTGTTCAGCCGTGCGCCGAACAACATCCAACGTAGTGTCGCGTCCTGCACTACTTGCTGAGATATCTAAAAATGTTAGCTCATCGGCGCCTTCAATCCCATATAGCGCAGCCATCTCTACTGGGTCTCCAGCATCGACAAGGTTAGTGAAGTTAACTCCCTTGACTACTCGGCCCTCTGTCACATCAAGACAGGGAATTATGCGGACAGAAAGAGTCATGCCGATGCAATCGCTAAAGCTTCTTGAAGAGTAAATGCACCGGCATATAAAGCTTTCCCAACAATTGCACCTTCTATGCCTAATGTGCGAATTGCGGCAAGGGCCGCTATGTCTTCAAGGGAGGAAATTCCACCACTTGCAATAACTGGCTTAGTGGTTGCTGCACATACTTGGCGCAAGAGTTCAATATTTGGGCCTTGCAAAGTTCCATCTTTCGTTACATCTGTTACCACGTACCGTGCACACCCATCCCTATCTAGGCGTTCAATAGTTTCAAAGAGTTCGCCACCTTCTTCCGTCCAACCACGCGCTGCCAATGTATGCCCTCGTACATCTAATCCAACGGCGATCAAATCTCCATATTCGGCAATAACGTGCGCTGTCCACTGTGGGTTTTCCAGCGCTGCCGTACCTAAGTTAATCCGGCGACACCCAGTTGCAATTGCGCGTTGTAAAGATTCATCATCTCGAATTCCACCAGATAGTTCGACTTTAATATCTAGTTTTCCAACAACTTCAGCCAATAACTGCGCATTATCGCCACGACCAAAAGCTGCATCTAGATCAACTAAGTGGATCCATTCAGCACCAGCGGCTTGAAACTCTAAGGCAACATCAAGTGGTGATCCATAGATGCTCTCCTTGGATAATTCACCTTGCACCAAGCGAACCGCGCGAGCATCCTTAACATCAACTGCCGGCAATAGTTCTAAATAGTTCACAGGGAATTACTCCAATTCTTTATTAAGGCTAAGCCAGCTGCACCGGATTTCTCAGGATGAAACTGAGTTGCACTGACGTAACCATCTTCGACTCCTGATAAAAATCTTTCTCCGTAAGTTGTCCACGTCTGGTGAACTCCAACACTCTTTTTAGCTGCAAAAGAGTGCACAAAGTAAAAGGCTTGATCTTCAATACCCTTGAAAAGTGATGACCCTGGTGCTGCATCTACCGTATTCCAACCCATGTGAGGAAGTATTGGTGCAGAGATCTTTGAAACTACTGCATCCCAGACTCCTACCCCGCTATGTGGAACACCATCTGAATGTTCATCACCGTGTGAAAACAAAATCTGCATTCCGATACAAATACCAAGCACTGATCGCTCGCTTAAGACACGCTTTCGAATAATCTCTGAACCATCAATGGCATCCAGGCCCTTCATACATGCAGCAAATGCGCCCACACCGGGAACAACAAGACCATCGGCTTCAAATGCAATCCGTGCATCTGATGTAACAACTACATCGTGACCAGATGTTGCAAATGCTCGCTCGGCAGAGCGCAAGTTTCCAGATCCGTAGTCAAGTATTGCAATCAAAGAGAGCCCTTAGTCGAAGGGATCCCCGCAACTCGTCCATCCAATGACACTGCATCGCGAAGTGCTCGTGCTACCGCTTTGAACTGTGCCTCAAATACATGATGGGCATTTCTGCCTTCGAGAACTCTGATGTGCAGTGCAATATGGGCTTCGGCAACAATTGATTCCCAGATATGTTTGCCAAGTGTTGTATCGAAAGTTCCAATGAGTTCAACAATCTCTGGTTGGCGATGAACTAAATATGGTCGACCAGATAAATCTACTGCGGCCTGCACCAAAACTTCATCTAACGGAACCATTGAATCGCCAAATCGACGAATGCCAGCCTTATCCCCAAGTGCTTCGCGAAGTGCTTGGCCAAATGCCAATGATGTGTCTTCAACGCTGTGATGAGAATCAACATCAATATCTCCAGTTGTCTTGACGGTTAAATCAAAACCTGAGTGCTTACCAAGTTGAGACATCATGTGATCAAAGAATGGAACACCAGTGCTGACATCGATGACACCTTGTCCATCAAGATTGAGTTGGACTAAGACATGTGATTCTTTGGTCTCTCGTTCAATGCGTGCGATTCTCATGGTGCTCACTTTCTATAACAGTTGGGCTAAGGCGTCAATAAATCGTTGATTGTCGGCCTCATTGCCGATTGTTACGCGAAGATATCCCGATAATCCCACATCTCTAATCAGAACACCCTTTTCTAGAAGACTGGCCCACAATTGTGGCGCGCTTGCACTAAATCCGGTGAAGAGAATGAAGTTGGCGCTGCTTGGCAGCGTACGTAAGCCAAGGCCGCGCAGAGATAGTTCCATTGCTTCCCGAGCTGCAATGAGAGAAGTAACTCCAGCAAGCAACTCGCTCCGGTGGTCTAAAGCGACCTCGGCAGCAGCTTGGGTTAATGCACTTAAATGATAAGGAAGACGAACGAGCATCATGGCATCTACAACTTTTGCATCGGCAACTAAATAACCCAAACGTGCTCCAGCAAAGGCAAAGGCCTTACTCATTGTGCGAATCACTATGACATGGGGATGTTGCGTAATTAAAGTAACCGCTGATATTTCCTGCGAGAATTCAGCATAGGCCTCGTCAACTATAAGCAGACCGCCATGTTCGGCGACAACACCAGCTAGAGCAGTTATCTCCTGAATTGAGATGGCATCGCCAGTTGGATTATTGGGAGTTGTAATAAAGGTTAGGGTCGGCTTAAGTTTGCGGACAGCGGCGATGGCTAAGTCGATATTGAAAGTGAAGTCGGGATTTCTTGGGCCGTTTGTCCAATTGGTATCCGTTACTTGAGCAATCAATGAGTGCATCGAATACGAAGGAGTGAAGCCGATAGCATCGCCGTCTCCAAATCCTAAAAAGAGAGATTGGATGATCTCATTGCTTCCATTTGCTGCCCAGATATTCTTAACTTCAATGTGTACATTTGAAGATTCACTTATATAGGTAGCAAGTTTACTGCGCAGGACTAAGGCATCTCGGTCTGGGTAGCGATTCAAAGTCGATGCAACGAGTGCAACTGATTGAGTAATGGCCTCTTGCAATGCTTGTGAAGGTGAGTATGGATTTTCATTCGTGTTGAGTGCGGCTTGAGCCGGAAGTTGGGGTGCACCATAAACAGTCATTGACTGTAAATCTTTGCGCAATGGCAGCCAGGTTGGCCAACTCATTCTGAGGCCTCTAATCGCACAAGCATCGCTTCACCATGAGCTGGAAGATCTTCTGAGTTAGCAAGCGTGACTACCGTTGGAACTAAATCGGCGAAAGCGCTTTCTGCGTATTCAATAAAATGTAGTCCTCGCAGAAAACTCTGCACCGATAAACCACTGGAGTGACAGGCGCATCCTCCCGTTGGTAGGACATGGTTGGAGCCGGCGGAATAGTCCCCTAAAGAAACGGGTGAAAATCGCCCCACAAAAACTGCACCTGCGTTGCGAATTTTCAAAGCGTCTTTACGAGCATTGGCGGTTTGAATCTCTAAGTGTTCGGCGGCATATGCGTTAACAACATCCAAGCCTTGTGCAATTGAATCGACTAACACTATTGCCGATTGCACACCCCTGAGAGCTTCACGTATTCGATCTGCATGTTTCGTAGCAGGTACACGCACTCTTAGTTGGACCATAACTGCATCGGCAAGCTCTTCGCTATCGGTTACCAAAACAGCTGCCGCTATTACATCGTGTTCGGCTTGGCTAATTAAATCCGCTGCTATATCGGCAGGTAGCGCGCTTTTATCTGCCAAGATGGCAATCTCGGTTGGCCCTGCCTCTGAATCAATTCCAATCACGCCGCGCAGTGCACGCTTTGCTGCCGCCACATAGATATTTCCAGGACCAGTTACTAAATCGCACTTTTCGCATAGTCCATCCATGCCATATGCAAAGAGTGCAATAGCTTGCGCCCCACCCACTGCATAAACCTCGGTGATACCAAGAAGTGCGCAGGTCGCCAAAATTGTTGGATGCGGAAGTCCCTCAAACTCTCTTTGAGGAGGAGATGCAACTGCAATGGACTGTACCTGTGCAATTTGTGCAGGGATAACATTCATCATCACGCTGCTTGGATAAACGGCGCGACCTCCTGGAACGTATAAACCAACACGGTCAACTGGAATCCACTTTTCTGTAACAGTTCCGCCATCTACGACTGTTGTAGTTTTCTCTGATCGAATTTGATCTGTATGTACTGTACGAACGCGCTCGATAGAGGTCTCTAAGGCCTTACGAACCTTGGGATCTAGCTCTTTGAGCGCCTTATCTAGCGCCATTTGCGGAACCCGAATCGTTTCAGGCCGAACTCCATCAAACTCCTCGGCAAGAGCTATTAAGTCAGCTTCGTTTCCAGTTTTTACGCGGTGCAAAATCGGCTCTATAAGTACCATGGCTTCTGCCACATTTAGATTGGCCCGAGGAAGTTCTCTGTTGTATTCACTCTTTGACAGAGCACGACCGCGTAGGTCAACGGTACGAATCATTGTCCAATTGTAACTGTAGTCAGAGCTTTCCCGGAGCGTAGTTATTGCCTAAACCAAGCAGTTCGGCCCCAAGATCGATTTAAGATCAGCGCTCAAACTTGGCGAAGACGTGATTAACGCATCAATCTTCATATATGTATCACTGCCATTGTCTTTGATTTGTAGATGAACTTCGCGTTTGCCCGGATGTGAGCGCAATATCTCTTTGATTCGATCAACAATCGGAGGCGTGCACTGAGCAATCGGTAAGGCAATAACTAGAGGGCCAGCTGGACCCGATGAAATATCTGGCATCGACATTTCAAGAGCGGTAAATCGAACTGTGTCTTCGCGACGATCTACTCGACCTCTGACGGTAACAATTCGATCTTCAGTTAATGACATTGAATATTGATTATACGTATTGGCGAAAAAGAGAACTTCCAGTGAACCCTCTAAATCTTCAACACTGACAACTGCCCATGAAGCGCCTTGCCTTGAAACTTTGCGGGTAACGCTGGTAATTAATCCACCAATTGTGACTATTGATTCGGACTGTGCACCATCATCTAATAACTCACTTATAGTCATGTCAGTATTTGCGCGCAAGACGTGCTCGACACCTAACAGCGGATGATCTGAAACATATAGACCTAACATTTCCCTTTCATAACTGAGCAGCATGGCCTTATCCCATTCGCCCTTTGGAATATCTAAATCAATTGCTGCTACATGACTAATGGATTCGCCACCGAAAAGATCGAACTGACCAATTGCCTCAGCGCGTTTTGTCTCAATAACAGAGTCGATAGCCTCTAGATATATCGCCATCAAGCCTTTACGAGTTGCACCCATAGAACCAAATGCCCCTGCTTTAATGAGGGACTCAATGGTCTTCTTATTGCAGACTTGAGCATCTACCTTTGCTAAGAAGTCTCCAAATGAGGTGAAGCGTCCCTTTGATTCGCGTGAAGCCTTGATGGAGCCCACAACGCCTTCGCCTACATTTCTAATTGCGGCTAAACCAAAGCGGATGTCATTTCCACGTGGCGTGTATTCGGCATCAGATTCATTAACATCAGGCTCAAGAACTTTAATTCCCATTCGTCGACACTCGCTTAAATACAGCGCCGATTTATCTTTGTCATCACGAACACTCGTTAATAGCGCTGCCATGTATTCAGTCGGATAATTGGCCTTCAAATATCCCGTCCAATATGAGACGACTCCATAACCGGCTGAGTGAGCACGGTTAAATGCATAGTCAGAGAATGGAATAAGAACATCCCACAGACGTTTAATCGCAGCAGTAGAAAAACCATTTGCCTTCATTCCAGCTTCAAATGGAACGTACTCTTTATCCAGAATCTCTTTGTTCTTCTTACCCATTGCTTTACGTAACAAATCTGCGCGCCCAAGAGAGAAGCCCGCAACTTTTTGGGCAATAGCCATAACTTGCTCTTGATAAACGATCAAACCATATGTGTCACCCAGAATCTCCTGCAACGGCACAGAGAGCTCAGCGTGAATTGGCTCTACAGGTTTGCGATGATTCTTTCGATCTGCATAGTTATTATGCGCATTTTCACCCATCGGTCCTGGCCGATAGAGCGCAATAACTGCAGAAATA
>CAFBQN010000010.1_pt1 | contig 22607 bp, 21 predicted proteins | sample 7269971 | NCBI WGS metagenome assembly CAFBQN01 (sample SAMEA6814181, study PRJEB35770) | uncultured Actinomycetes bacterium | biome: Freshwater; feature: Freshwater reservoir; material: water | place: Czech Republic | collected 2016-11-09 | depth 30m m
CGGGCTTAAGGTATCCTTTCCCTTCGCACTATCCATAATTGCCGCACTACTTGTACGACCTTGGCGGGTTGCCCGAGCGGCCAATGGGAGGGGACTGTAAATCCCCCGGCTCTGCCTTCGAAGGTTCAAATCCTTCACCCGCCACCAGTTAGATCTTATGGACACAGAACTATCCGAATTGGATTATCTGCCTTTAGAGCCAGTTGATTCAGCGCCTGCGCAGCATCTTCAAGCGCCAACACCGACGTTATCGAGCTTGAAAGATCGAGTTTTCCAGCCCTCACTAGTTCAACCAGTTCTTGTGTGTGGTGCACTTCTGAACCATAGTGTCCAAGAATTTGGTTTCGCTTATAAACAAAGGCCATGTCACTAGGAATAGTTATCGGCTCGCTAGCAATTCCTATGATTATTAGCTTGCCACCTTCTGCAAGCAAGGGGAGTGCTTGGACGCGAACTGCATTTACCCCTGCGAAATCAAAGGCCGAATCAATACCTCGACCATTAGTGATTGCACGAACTTTCTTCGTAAACTCTGGATCATGTGGATCAAGTGCAACATCTGCACCAACAAGTAGTGCGCGCTGACGTGCCAGAGGCAGTGGATCGACCGCGATGATAGGAGAAGAACCAATAATTTTTAGTAGTTGTACTGCATGAATCCCCAGTCCACCGATTCCAAAAACTGCACTTGATAGCCCAGCTCGCATCTGGGCAGTTTGAGTAATCGCCGCCCATGGTGTTGAAACAGCATCAGGAATAATGCAGGCTTGTTCAAAACTAAGTTGTTCATGAATCGCAACTAAAGTATGTGCATCGGCAATCATGAAATCTGCAAAGCCACCATCAAAGTCAAAACCTTGTGTTCGTACTCTGCCCTTTTCATCTCTAATTCCCGCACAAACAATGACCCGATCACCGATCTTCCAATGATCAACACCATCACCTATTTGATCAACTACACCGGCAACTTCATGTCCCATGGTTACAACATCACCATCTAAATAACCAGGAGAAAGAGTCGAATCAAGTAAGTGGACATCAGATAAACACACACCTGCTGCTTTTACTGCGACTCGAACATGGCCGTAACCAGCTTCCGGAATTGGATGATCCACTACTTCGAAATGGCGCGTGCTTATTGTGATTCTTCCTGCACGCATTAGATAATCCTCATCGCTCGGTTAATGAGTAAATTAACTGCATCACCAAACCCGGCAAATGCAGGGTTTGTAGTTTGGCCGGCAACGTATCTGGCCCAAGTAAACTTTTACGCATGAATTTCTCCTTAGAGACAGTACGTTACCTACTTGTAATATAAAAAGTAGGTTTTTTGCTTGTTATTGGGATACCCCTAGTTAGCATTAAGACACGTGGGAGGTAAGGTAAAAGACCTCCCCAACTAAAGTGAGGATAAAGATGAATAAAAAGAAATTGATCGCTCTTGCTGCGTCAACTGTAATGGTGGTTTCGCTCAGCGCAACACTTGCTACTTCAGCATCTGCCGCTAATTGGGCAGGAAAGACTTGCTACCAAGAAGGAGAAGTGAAGGCAGTAAAAGGCGCGACAAATACGTGTGCATCAACTTCCAAAGGTTTGGTTTACGGACCTACTCGTCAGTTGACTGGAAGCCTCACGGTGGTTTGTGGCGCAACAGAAGCTTGGTGTGGCGCTATGACTGGCGGTTTCCAGAAGCTAACAGGTGTTTCAACAAAGTTTGTTCGCCTTTCATCGGGTGAAACAGTAGCTCGCTTGGAAGCTGCTAAAGCTAACCCAGAGTTCGATGTATGGCACGGCGGGCCAGCTGATGGTTTTGGCGTTGCCCGAATCGGTGGTTTGATCGAGAAGTACGCATCACCAACTCGTAACTTGATTCCAAAGAGTTACCAAGATGATGAGGGCTACTGGACTGGCGTTTACGTTGGTGCACTTGGATTCTGTACCAACACCAAGGAAATAAAACGTCTTGGCCTCAAGGTTCCAACATCTTGGGCGGAGCTTCTTAATCCTAAGCTAGTGAAGAATATTTCTTCAGCTCACCCATCAACATCAGGTACTGCATTCACAACTCTCTGGACACAAGTAACACGTCTCGGTGGCGAAGCAGCTGCACTTGATTACATGACTAACTTGCACAAAAATATCTTGCAATACACCAAGAGCGGTGTTGGCCCAGTTGCCATCGTCGGTCGCGGGGAAGCAGCGGTAGGAATCGTGTTCTCACACGACTGTGTTGCAGGTGCCGAACAAGGACTACCGCTTAAGGTCTCATTCCCAAGCGAAGGAACTGGTTATGAAATCGGTGGCGTTGCATTGGTAAAGGGTTCTAAGAATCCAGATGCAGCTAAGGCTTATGTTGATTTCGCGTTATCACGTGATGCTCAAAACCTTGGACCAACAGTTGCTGCATACCAAGTTCTAACTAATCCAAAGACTAAGTTCGACAAGCGCATGGTCAAGCTAAACACGTTGAATACAGTTGTTTACGACTTTGATAAGGCTGCAGCTGCAAAGAAGGCGTTAACTGCGAAGTTTGACGCAACAATCGCAGTAGCACCAAAGGCTTAATAAGGGGCCTAGAAAGTCAGTAAAAACTCAATAAGTAGGAGGCCCGCCCAAGCTATTCAAGATTGGGCGGGCTTTTACTAAAGTATAAAAAAGAGCAATTAACCGCTAGGAGATGGACATTACTAATCAATTAGCGACGAAGCCCGCACTTCAGGCAAAAAGCCGCCAAGCAAAAGGTGGACAAGCAAAGCAGAAGTTAGACTTGCTGACAAAAATAATCATGTTAGTCACAATCACTTTGTTGCTACTGATGATCATTTTGCCGCTTGCGAATATTTTAGTTCGATCTTCTGAATCTACTGGCATCGAAGTGTTTAAGAATTTACTCACTAATCCAGTAACACGGAAAATTTTCCAGAATACGGTAGTTATTGGGCTTTCGGTTGGAGCATTAGGAACTCTTATTGGTTTCTTGTTAGCTTATGCGCAAACGCGCCTTCAATTCCGCGGCAAGAAGTTACTCCATGTTATTTGCTTGGTTCCGCTAATTTCCCCACCATTTGCTTTCGCCACTGCCGTAATAGTTCTCTTCGGTCGCAGCGGCATGATCACTAATGATTTATTGGGGATGCGTCCAACCCTTTATGGCTACCCAGGTTTATTGATTGTCCTCACTACCTCATTTTTCCCAGTTGCATATATGAATCTGTTAGGAATGATGAAGAATCTCGATCCTTCACTAGATGAAGCTGCTGCAAGTTTAGGTTCCTCTAGATTCCGTGTTTTCCGAAAGATTACCTTTCCAATGCTAATTCCAGGTATCGCTAGTTCGTTCCTGCTCTTATTCGTTGAAGCAATCGCTGATTTAGCTAACCCTCTCGTTATAGGTGGAGATTTCACTGTTTTATCTTCACGTGCCTACATCGCAATTAACGGTGAATATGATGTTCCAGCCGGCGCTGCTTATTCAGCAATTCTCCTTGTACCAGGAATGCTGGTTTTCTTAGTCCAGCGCTATTGGGGCCAGAAGAACAACGTAGTTACGGTTACAGGAAAGCCAACAGGGCAAGTTAACTATGTGAAGAATCGGATAACTAAATTTGCTTTGCTATTTATTCCAGCATTGACAGCAATCTTCATTATTTTGGTCTATTTGACGGTGATATTTGGCGGATTTATCAAGATACTCGGTGTAAATAACACATTTACTCTCGATTGGTTTCGCTACATTTTTAGCGGAATTGGTAATGAAGCAATATTTAAAACAACCATAATGGCGCTCATCGCTACTCCGATCGCTGGTTTATTGGGCATGATTTTGGCTTGGTTAATTGTGCGCAAGCTAAAGCGTGGACGTGAACTAGTAGATGTACTTGGCATGCTCGGTATCGCAGTACCCGGAACTGTTTTAGGTATTGGTTATGCAATTACCTTCAACCATGTACTCAAGTGGGGCGATACCTCTGTGCTGCCTCAGCTAGCAGGTGGTGGTGCAATTTTTGGCGGCGCAACTGCGGTAATTATGATCTATGTAATTCGTTCTAGCCCGGCTGGTCAACGTTCCGGTGTTGCTGCACTTCAGCAAATAAATCCTGCCATTGACGAAGCTTCTTCGTCGCTTGGCGCATCTGGTGTTCGAACATTCCGTAAAATCACTTTGCCACTTATAAAGGGTGCACTCCTGACCGGCTTGATGTTTGCATTTGCCCGTTCCATGACGACGCTCTCAGCAATCATTTTTATCACAACTCCAAATACTCCAATTATGACTTCCAAAATTCTGTCTGAAGTAGATGCTGGGCGCTATGGCGCATCATTTGCTTTCTGCGATATTTTAATTATTTTAGTTCTAACAGTTATGGGTGTTATTAATCTCTTGGTAAGGGATAAGAGCGTGAAAGTAGAGTTGGTGCCGTTAACATGAGAGCAATTAAAATCGTAACTGAAATCAATCATCAAGTTACAAACAAGGAGAAGGCGTAATGACAAAAGCAACTGGATCAACTTCAAGTCGTCTTCAACTTAATAATTTAACCAAGGATTTCGGTCAACGCGGCGAGAGCATTACTGCTGTCGATAACGTGACTCTTACTATCGAGCCAGGTGAATTTATAACCCTTCTTGGACCATCGGGCTGTGGCAAGACGACAACGTTGCGCATGATCGCCGGCTTTGAAACCCCTACTAGCGGGGAAATCCTGTTAGATGGGGGCGATGTAAGCCATTTAACGCCAGATAAGCGCCCAATGGGAATGGTCTTTCAGTCTTATGCACTTTTCCCGCATATGAGTGTGTATGAAAATGTGGCATATGGCTTAAAGACTAAAAAGACACCTAATGATCAAATCAAACGCGAAGTGGCTGAAGTACTGTCGATTATGAGTCTTGAAAATCTTGCCAATCGTGCACCAAATCAACTCTCCGGTGGACAACAACAACGTGTGGCCCTTGCGCGTGCGATGGTCATGAAGCCAAAGGTTCTTCTATTTGATGAGCCACTCAGTAATCTAGATGCCAAGCTCCGCGCGCAGATGCGCCTTGAAATTCGTCAACTACAGCAACGTTTAGGCATTACTAGTATTTTTGTGACTCATGATCAAGATGAAGCCATGAGTATCTCTGATCGGATCGTAGTTATGCGAAATGCGAAAATTGAACAAGTTGGCTCCCCTTCTGAAATTTATCTGCACCCAAAATCGGTATTTGTTGCAGACTTCGTAGGTCGCTCGAACTTCCTAAAAGTTTCGGGTGTGAAAGGCATAAGCAGTGGTCGCGCTCAAGTCACTTTAAACGGCAAAGAAATAGAAGTCGGCGCCTCATCTGATGCAGTCACTTCGGAATCTGCGTTACTTCTAGTCCGACCAGAGTCGATCAAGGTTGAAAAATCTACATCTACAGTTGCCTCTGATGGATTCACTGAAGGTAAAGTCTCACAGGTCGTCTTCTACGGTGAACATGTTGAGTACACTATTCAAACTCAAGCAGGCGACCTAATCGCAGTTGTATCTAATCCTATTTATGAAGAGATTGTTCCAGTGGGATCAATTGCAAAGTACTCATTTGAACAGAGCCGAGTCTGGTTAGTCTCCTCTGATAATTGATTAGATAATCCTCATCGCTCGGTTAATGAGTAAATTCACTGCATCACCAAACCCGGCAAATGCAGGGTTTGTAGTTTGGCCGGCAACGTATCTCGCCCAAATCTGTTGCAAAATAACGGTTAATCGAAAGAGTCCAAAGACTTCATAAAAAGTAAAGTCATTGCACTCCCACTCGGATTTCTCTAAATACTGTTCTACAAACTCTTTTCGGGTAGGCATCCCTGGTAAATGACTAGGTTGGCGGCGCAGATCAGCAAAAGCTCCGCTGTCATCTCGATCTATCCAATAGGCCATCGATGAGCCTAGATCCATCAGTGGATCACCAATTGTTGCTAACTCCCAATCCAGTGCACCAACTAGGCGAGGCGTCGAATCTAGGTTGAAAACAATATTGTCTAATCGCCAATCACCATGAATTACACATGATGCAACATCGCGAGGTTGTTTTTGATCTAACCAATGCATCAGAATTTCGCCATCTGGAACGTCAGGGGTCAGCGCATTTCGATAGCGACGTGACCACCCTTCAACTTGGCGACCAACATAACCGGGACCTTTGCTCAACTGTGAGAGAGCTTTTGGGTCAACGTGGTGAAGGGAGACCAAACCATCAATAACTAAATCACCTATCAGCTTTATTTCTGCGGCTCCTAAATCTAAGCCCTTAGGTAAATCTCGTCGAAAGATAACGCCATCTATTTTTTGCATGACATAAAAATCTGAACCAATAATCGACTTGTCTTCGCACAGTGCGATTACAACAGGCGCGATTGGAAAATCTGGTCTCAAAGCTTTTTGAATAAAGAACTCTCTTTTCATATCGTGAGCTGATGCCGCTTTTGTTCCAACAGGGGGCCGTCTAAGAATTAGTTCACGGTCTTTATAAGTCAGCAGATAGGTCAGATTAGAAGCTCCCGAATTAAATTGGCGTACCAGTGGTTGATCGGCAGGTGTATCGGAGTTCTTCAATAACCACTGATGCACTGACTTAATGTCGAAAGCATCTTCGTCGCGCACTTCACCAAGTTCAACGGCCATTATTTAGTGATGCGCCGATTCTTAATCTCTAGGCGGGCGATATCGCGCAAGTGAACTTCATCTGGACCATCGGCGATGCGCAAGGTACGTATTCCGGCGTACATAGATGCAAGTGGTGTGTCTTGGCTAAGGCCTGCAGCACCATGCACCTGGATAGCGTGATCAATAATCTCTTGAGCCATGCGGGGGACTACGACTTTTATTGCAGCGATCTCTTTGCGTGCAGCTTTAGTGCCAACGGTATCGATGAGCCAAGCAGTCTTTAAGACAAGAAGACGTGCCTGTTCGATATCAATTCGGGCATTTGCAATCCACTCTTGAATCACGCCTTGATGTGACAAGAGCGTGCCAAAAGTTGTGCGCTCACCGGCTCGCTCAACCATCAGCGACAAAGCTCGTTCTGCCATACCAATGGCACGCATGCAGTGATGTACACGGCCAGGACCTAATCGAGCTTGTGCAATTTCAAAGCCAGAGCCTTGAGCACCGATTAAATGTGAAACCGGCACCTTTACATTTTCAAAGAGAATCTCTGCATGCCCATGTTGGTCTTCATAGCCAAATACTGAAAGATTTCTAATAATCCTTACCCCTGGAGCATTGATTGGCACCAGAACCATAGATTGACGGTGATGACTTTCAGCTTCAGGGTCAGTGACTCCCATGACAATTAGAATTGTGCAGCGTGGATCCATGGCACCAGTTGTCCACCACTTGCGACCATTGATTACATACTCATCGCCGATTCGTGTAATCGATGTTGAAATATTTCGTGCATCACTTGAGGCAACATCGGGTTCAGTCATTGCAAAACCAGAGCGAATTTCACCCGCTAGCAAAGGATGTAGCCACTGGTTTTTCTGCTCATCGCTACCAAATAAGTGGAGAACCTCCATATTGCCAGTATCAGGTGCTGAACAGTTAAGAACTTCAGGTGCAATTTCTGGTGACCACCCAGTGAGTTCGGCTAACACCGCATAATCCGTAACAGATAAGCCATGCTCTGGTTCATGTGAATCAGGTAGAAATAGATTCCATAATCCTCTTGCTCGCGCAGCCTCTTTAAGAACTTCAACGACAGCGGGCAGAGAATGCGGTTCACCTGCAGCGATTAAGGCTGCGCGTTGCTGATGATAAATAGATTCAGCAGGCAGAACTTTCTGCTCCATAAATGCGCGAAGCTCGCTTAGATATTTCTCGGCCTTTAAACTATTACTGAACTCCATAGTAGTACCGTACGCATATAGCGCTGAAAAGGGGAGAGCCTTATGAATATTTTGGACACATTCCGACTCGATGGCAAAGTGGCAGTTGTCACAGGTGCATCTTCTGGGCTTGGTGTTGTATTTTCACAGGCCTTAGCCCAGGCAGGCGCCGACGTAGTGTTAGGCGCGCGACGTGTAGATCGTTTACCGGAGACAGGTTTGTTAGTAGAAGCAGAGGGACGAAGCTTTGCATTTCTAGAAACAGATGTAACTAAACCTGAAGACTGCACAGCCCTTATTGCATTAGCGATTGAACGCTTTGGTCGAGTTGATATTTTAGTTAACAATGCCGGCATGGGTACTGCCGTACCTGCGACATCTGAAACACCTGATCAATTTCGTAGTGTTATAGATGTTAATTTGATGGGTGCATATTGGATGGCGCAAGCCTTTGCACGTGAAGCTAAAAGTGGTGGCGTTATCGTAAATATTGCCAGTATTTTAGGAATGCGCCCGGGAGGGCTTCCACAGGCTGCTTATGCATCAAGTAAAGCCGGTCTCATCGGATTAACGCGAGATTTGGCGGCACAGTGGACGGCGCGCAAAGGCATTCGCGTTAACGCGTTAGCGCCAGGGTTTTTTCCATCAGAGATGACTGATCAATTGCCTAAAGAATCAATTGAACTAGTCCGCCAGCTCACTGCTGCACAAAGATTAGGCAGACCAGAAGAGTTAGCATCTACCCTTATTTGGTTAGCCAGTGATGCATCTTCCTATGTTTCAGGAGTAACAGTGCCAGTTGATGGCGGCTTTGTAATGCCCTAGTTTTTATCTAAACGAAATTAACTAGTACCAACGCAGGTTTCGATAGATGTTGTAATTGAATTCATGAAATCCATATCAGGGACAACGCCAATACCTGGCGAATTTGGCACATCTAAATAGCCATCATTCATTTCAAATGGAACAGTAATGTCTTGCTTAAAAAATCGCGATGAAGCCGAAGTGTCTCCCGGCAACGTAAATCCAGGTAGAGCTGCCAAAGCAAGATTAGCTGCACGGCCGATTCCGGTCTCTAACATTCCACCACACCAAACGGGGATGGATCTCTCCAAGCAGTAGTTATGAATCTTGACCGACTCTAGATAGCCACCTACTCGACCGGGCTTGATGTTAATAACTGAAGTGGCTTTTAACTCCAATGCATCTTCGGCAGAGCGCAGAGATGTTATGGACTCATCCAAACACACAGGAGTGGACATTAACGTTGCTAACTGGGCATGGCCAAGGATGTCGTGCTCATCTAAAGGCTGTTCAATAAGCAGTAAATCGAAATCATCTAACTGTTGCAAGTGATGGCCATCGCCTCTGGAATAAGCCTGATTTGCATCGACTTGAAGTGGCATATGCGGGAAGAGTTCTCGTATTGTTCTGACCGGTTCAATATCCCAGCCCGGTTCAATCTTAAGTTTGATTCGCTTGTACCCAGCGTCAACGTAGGAAGTGACTTCTTCGACGAGTGCCTCTATTGAAGGGGCGATTCCTACAGAAACACCGCATGGAACCTTTGTTTTATTTGCGCCAAGATAGTTTGCAAGTGACATACCGGCGGTCTTTAACTGTGCATCCAGAACCGCGGTCTCAAGAGCGGCTTTGGCCATCTGTGCTCCAAGGAAAGGTTTGAGAACCTGTGCGATAGTCGCTGCTTCGACATCACCAGCCTTGTTAATTGCTGGTATTAAGAATTCACGCATCGTCTCTAGAGCCCCTGAAATATATTCAGGTGAATAAACTGGAGCAGACATTGCGACACATTCAGCCCAACCGATGACTCCATCATCAGTTGTGATCTTTACGATTAATACTTCGCGATCGGATTGGCTTCCAAATGAGGTTCGAAATGGCCTAACGAGCGGCAGATGAATTCTGCGAAGTTCATATTCGGCAATTTTCACGCTAACTCCTTTGTCAGTATGTAGCCATCATCTGGTGAAAAACCAACAACCTTGTAGCCATTACTTAATGCCTCAAGAAATTGTGTTCTTACTCGCAGTCGTTCAGACATGGCTTCATCATTGCTTCCGACGCGCAGCTGGACAATGTCTTCAGGGATTGCAATAGTGATTGCATCAATTGGCGGAATGGTGAGGCCGACTTTTGGCGCAGATGTTTCTGCAGTTACATGCCACTGTGCCATAAGACGATCTGAGGCATCACCAGCATTAACTAAGTCGGGCATTGATCCATAAAAATCTGGATAGTAATCCGTAATTTCAACTCCAAGCTTTGAAATATTAAAGCTAGCATTTTTTTTAACAAGGGGATCAAAGGTCCATGTAATAAATGGAATATCCCTTTCAAGTGCCCATGCGTACTGGTGGTGTTTCATTAATGCACCGACACCCAAGTCGCGACTCTTGGGCAACACCGCAGACATATGTGAATGTAAATGGACGCCGCCCGTAGTACCAATAAAGCCAAATGTTGCTCCTAGAATTTCATCTCCACGAAAGGCGCCCGTGAAGTATGCCCCGTTATGGACAAAGGCCTGCATTAGGTTTTGAGGTATCTCACGACCACCACCAGGGATTGGCCAAATAGAATCAAAGAGATCTAAACCTCTATCTTGATCCGCAATTGTTGCCAATTCACGGATAAATATTTGCTCCATCTGCAGAGTCTAGGGCAATTGCTAATAGGGCTCACATGCATAGCGCTGGCGTATAGACATATAGAACTCTTCTTAATAGCCTTCGGTGGTATCCACTTACCTTTAGGAGCTACCGTGAAAAAACCTTTTGTAATTCTCACTGTTATAGCAGTTGCGACGGCATTGACGTTGTCGGGGTGCGCGAAGAGTGATTCAGCATCAAGTGATAGCGCTGCATCATGTGCCAAAGCTGATCTTGCAACAGTTGAATCAGGAAAGTTAACAATTGCAACAGGAGAACCTGCGTACTATCCATGGATCATTGACGACAAACCAGAGACCGGTAATGGTTTTGAAGGCGCTGTTGCATATGCCGTTGCTAAGCAACTTGGATTTACAAGCGATGAAGTTGTATGGGTTCGTACAACTTTCGATAGTGCCGTTACACCTGGCGCCAAGAACTTTGACTTCAACTTGCAACAGTTCTCAATTACACCTGAGCGCGCAACTGCAGTTGATTTCTCGTCTCCTTACTACACCGCTCCACAAGCTATCGTTTCATTTAAGGGAAGCAAGATCGAGGGAAAGACTTCAATTGCTGACCTAAAGAATGCAAAGCTAGGAGCAGCGGTAGGAACAACTTCACTTGATATTATCGAAACACAGATTGGCGTTAAGCCACAAGTTTTCAACGACAACGCTGCAGCTGTTTCAGCACTTAAGAACGGTCAGATCGATGGCCTAGTCGTTGACTTGCCAACTGCGTTCTATCTTGCAGGCGTTGAAGTAACAAATGGTCTAATCGTTGGTCAGTTGCCATCGACTGGAACAGGCGATCAATTTGGCCTACTGTTATCAAAGGACAATGCATTAACGTCATGCGTATCTGCAGCAGTTGATGCAATAACTGCCGATGGAACCTTGGCTGCAATCACTGATAAGTGGCTTGCAACAGATGCTGGCGCGCCAGTATTGAAGCCATAAGCGAAAAAGAATAGTAAAGACGGTAGTTTGGCGGCCATGTCAGAGCGAATTAACTCTGCTTGGTCGCCAAGCTCTCGTGAATTAGAGAGAGCACGTGCGCGCAAAGGCATAAGTCGTAGGCAGGCTGTGATTGCCGCAGTTTCATCAATCATTGTTATTGGAACTCTGCTGACAATCGTTGTGACGTCACCCGGCTGGGAAATAGTTAAGAAAACCTTCTTTGATATTGGTTATGGCCGTGAAGTCTTTCCAACAGTAATTGCTGGTCTTTGGATTAACTTACAACTGACCTTTATTGGTGGTGCCTGTATTGGCGTTATAGCCCTTGGTTTAGCGCTTATGCGAACAACTAAATCTCCAGCGCTCACACCATTTAGATTTCTAGCTACCGCCTACGTTGATATCTTCCGTGGAGCACCACTTATCTTGATTATTTTGCTTGTGGGTTTTGGAGTTCCAGCACTGCGTTTGACTGGAATTTCAAGTAATGTCATTTTTCTTGGAACCGTTGCAGTTGTGCTTACTTACTCAGCCTATGTTGCCGAAGTTATCCGCAGCGGAATTTTATCTATTCACCCTAGCCAGCGGGCCGCGGCTCGATCTCTTGGGCTAACCTCGGGTCAAACTATGCGTTATGTTGTTTTGCCGCAGGCTATTCGCCGAGTCGTACCACCACTATTAAATGACTTTGTATCACTGTTGAAAGATACTGGCTTGGTTTCGATCCTCGGAGTTACCGATGCAGTTCGAGCCGCTCAGATTAATGCCAGCCGTACCTTTAATTACACCCCATATGTCGTTGCAGCAATTCTCTTTTTGCTAATAACGATTCCCATGACCCGTTATACAGATCGCGCAATTAGACAACGCACAAGTGCCCAGAATGCTGAAGGTGCAATCTAATGCAGCACGTACTGGAGCTCTCGCACATACGTAAGTCTTTTGGCAAGGAGCTAGTTCTAAACGATCTCTCATTGTCCGTACAAGAACATACGGCAACAGTTTTAATCGGAGCATCTGGATCAGGTAAGTCCACGCTTTTACGATGCATTAATTTGTTGGAATCAATCGATGATGGTCAGATATTTTTGGATGGAGTTGAAATATCTGACCCCTTTATTAATGTCGATGAGATTCGACGCAAACTTGGCATGGTCTTCCAGTCATTTAATCTATTTCCACACAAGACTGTATTAGAAAATATCACGTTGGCCCCTATGAAAGTTCAGTCTAAGAGCAAAGAGGAAGCGATCGAAACCGCTACAAAACTATTGAAGCGCTTTGATTTAGCCGATAAAGCCGACCAATATCCTGATCGATTAAGTGGTGGACAGCAGCAACGCGTTGCCATTATTCGTTCGCTTGCGATTAATCCACGCCTACTTTTACTTGATGAGATTACATCGGCGCTAGACCCAGTTCTGGTCAATGAAGTTCTTAGTATTGTGCGCGACCTCAAAAGTGATGGAATGACAATGGTTTTAGCAACCCATGAGATGGGCTTTGCAACACAAGTTGCCGATGAGGTCTGCTTCTTGGAATCCGGAAATATTCTAGAACGCGGCAGTGCCCAAGAGGTATTACATAACCCTAAGAATCCCAAGACTCAAGAGTTTCTTAAGCGAGTGCATCAAGCCGGCCGGCTATAGGATCAGGCACATGAGTGGTTTTAATGAGCGAATTGAAAAGCTACGCGGGCTAATCTCTGAACATGGCTTAGACAGCATTGTTTTACGGCGTAATCCCAACTTAGCGTGGGCGATTGCCGGACGTGCGCATGTTCCTACAACTATTGATGCAGCGTGTTTTGATCTGATTATTACTAGAGATTCAGTAACTGCCATTACCAATGTTATTGAGGCTCCACGTTTGATCGCCGAAGAGTTTCCAGAAGGTATAGAAGTTCAAACCATTGATTGGTGGCAGGGCAGAGATGCGTTGCTTCCAATGGGATCAAAAGTTGGAAGTGATCAAGCTGGTGCTGAACGAAAAGACCTTGGCACCGAGATTGAAATCCTTAGAGCATCACTTGTAGAGGAAGATGTAGCGCGTTTTAAAACAATCTGTATAGATGCGGCAGTTGCTTTGGGCAGTGCGTTAAAACAAGTGGAAAGTAGCGATCGCGAAATCGATGTTGCAGGTCTAATCACACATGCATTATGGCAGTCTGATTTAGAGATTTCGTTCTTGGGTGTTGCCGGTTCTGATCGAGTCCACAAGTTCAGACATCCGCTGCCGACAGATGCTGTGATTGGAGATCGAGTATCTGCATCGATTTGTGCGAAACGAAAAGGTTTGATTGCATCAGTTACGCGCATCGTTACTTTCGGTGCAGTGAGCGAATCTGTAGTTCACGATTATAAATCTATTTTTGAAGTTGAAGCCGCGATGTTAGATGCAACCGTTGTTGGTAAGCCATTTTCCGATCCGATTAACGCGGCTATTGCGGCCTACCCAGACAATGGCTTTGATAGCGATGAGTGGACGCAGCATCATCAAGGTGGCCCAACTGGTTACTTACCAAGAGACTGGCCAGCTAATTCTGCAACAACGCGTCTAATAGCCGAGAACCAAGCGATCGCATGGAACCCAACAGGCAAGGGTGTGAAGGCAGAGGACACGATTCTTGCGACTGGGGGTAACCCCACTATCCTCACCAATGATCCAGATTGGCCCGTTTTTACCGTTAATGGCAGGAATAGGGCCTTTCTTCTGCACCGCTAGCTAGCATTACAGTCCGGTAACGAATCGCAAAATACCCGCAATTTGATTGACGACTCGGGTCTTTGGTAGCACACTCTGCCAAGAGGTCTTACCACTGGGGGTTATATGAGCACTGTCGCTCTGGTCGCATTAGCGCGACCAACATTTGATCTCGCCTGTGCGCAGGCAAATTTCGACAGTGCAAGGGCTTTGCTGATTGAGCTTGGTGCGCAAGTGGTCGGACCAGCCGAATTAATCATGACTCCTGAGGATGTTGCTGCGGTGAAGCTGCCTGCAGCCGATGTGTACATCCTCTTTATGGCCTCATTTTCTGATGCTTCTCCAGCAGTAGAGCTCTTAGGAAATGTGAAGGGACCAGTTCTTGGTTGGTCGATGCGTGAGCCCGGGGCAGTGGGCGAGCGACTTAAATTGAATTCAATGTGTGGCGTCAATCTTGCTGCACATGCTCTGATGAATGTTGGCCAATCGATTCGTCATATTCATGGCAACGCCGATGAGCCTGCAGTGCGCGAGGCGATCACAGCAGCGCTCGCAGGCAATCTTCCTACTGCATATGCACCCAAGGAAGTCAGCGGCGAGTTTGCTCCAACTGAAAAAGTTGATGCAGCCTTTGCATGGTTAAAAGGTAAGAAAATCGGCGCGGTGGGAGATGCACCAAATGGTTTTACGCCATGTGTCTTTGATGGCCCACAGTTACAGAAACTTTTCGGTTTGGATGTTCGTCAAATTACTATTGATGATGCATTTGGAAAAATCTCCGAAGTTAAAGATGATGCCCGCGAATTAGCATATGCACGTGCAGTTGCAGCACAACCATCACTTGCATCAGTTAACGTTGATGAAGCCAAGAAAGTTTCTGGGGTTGAAGTTGCACTAGATAATTGGCGTGAACAAGAGTCTTTAGATGCAATTGCGATTCGATGCTGGCCAGAGTTTCCAACTGATCTAGGCGCATGTATCTGTTCTTCGCTAGGTCGACTTTCAGATCGTGGAACTGTTACAACGTGCGAGCGCGACGTTCTGGGCGCAGTAACAATGATGATTTGTGAATCTCTTGGGTCAGATGAAAACTATCTTGTAGATATTGTTGATTTAGATGCAGCACAAGGTTTAGTTCGTTTATGGCACTGTGGATCAGCGGCGACAAAGTTAGCTGCCGATCCAACAAATGCCACGCAATCAATCCACTGCAATCGCAAACTAGGCGTTGCAGGTAATTTTCCGCTCAAGACCGGACCAGTCACACTGTTTCGCCTTGATCGGGATGTAGATCCGAGCAACAGCACGGGTTTACGAATGGTTGTGAGCCGAGGGGAATCAATCCCTGCTCCCAATCACTTCCAAGGCAATACAGCAACGGTCATCACTCAACCCGATGCCGCTGCTTTAGTGAATGGAATAGTCACTGGCGGATACCCGCACCACTTGGTCATTTCATGGATCGATGTGCGTCCAGGTATTCGTTCAATGGCACAGAAGTTAGGGATCCCCCTCACAGAATGGTAAGTCAACCCTCAAACCCTCGACAGCTAAGGACTACAACGATGAAAGCTAAAGGAATCACAACCTTCAGTGCACGTCGCCTTGGAGCAGTAGTAGCAGTTGCATTCGCACTTGTAGCTACAACGCTTCCATCAGCAACGGCATCTGGAGAAGTATTCGGTAAAGCCTGCTCAACAGAAGGCATCAGCACCGGACAAAGCACAACATCTCTGATTTGTACTATGGGATCAAATGGCAAACTTACGTGGACCCGTGTACGTCTTGGTTCAAGTTCTGCAAAGCCAGTAGCAGCGCTAAAGGCACAGCCAGGAACAATTGAATTCCACCACTGGCGTCCAGAAGACAAGGTAGTACTTCAATCAATTATCGATAAGTTTGAAGCACTTAACCCTGGCGTACATATCAACCAGGTCATCATGAACTCTGTTGATTACACCAACTTGGCTTATGCAAAGATCAGCGTTAACAAGAAAGCTGCACTCTTTGTAACTAGTCGTGGCGGACAGTTTGATCAGTTCATGGCTGGCGGCTTAATGAAAGATATTTCAAGCAACCGTTACATTAGTCAGAACGTTATTGCTAGCGCATTAACTCCTGCAACTGTTGCTGGCCGCGTTTATGGAGTTCCATACCAGTCTCTATTTAACAATCCACTGTATAACTCAGAAATGTTTGCTAAGAATGGTTGGACAGTTCCAACTACTTGGTCACAGACTTTGGCATTCTGTAAGACTGCTAAAGCTAAGGGAATAATTCCATTTGCTTGGCCAGCTGCCACTCGTGGAAACGCTGGACAGATCATGAACTCATTCTTGATGAACTCTGCCCCAGACCTAGCAACTTTGACTTCACGTATTGCCGCAATCGACACAGGCAAGGCAGATCTCACATCTGACTGGTTCGTTGACATTGCTAAGAAGTACAAGGCAATGAATGATGCTGGATGTTTCCCAGATAACGTTACTGGCTACAACGACACTGTTGCACCTGCAGACTTTGCATCAGGCAAGGCTGCAATCTATCCAACTGGAACATTTGGAATGAGCACAGTTACAAAGCTTAATCCAAGCATGGTTGGCAAGATGAAGATGATGGGATTGATTACTGTTGATACCAAGCCTTTGTATCAAGGAATCACTAACAACACTTTCATTCTCAGCGTAAATGCTAAGTCGACTACGCGTGATCAGAGCATTGCAAATGCTTTCTTGTCATTCCTAGCAACAGCTCCAATCGCACAAGAGTATGCAGTTGGAACTTCACAGCATGTATCTATTATCAACGTTAACTATGCAGCTAACGTAGATCTTCTCAATACATCTGACATCATGGGTAAGAAGCTATTACTTGCTCCACGCTTCTTGTTCGTAAACGTCGGTACAGTCCGTAACCCACTAGAAGATGCATTAATTGCTATCGGTGGTGGAGCAGACATTACGAAGACGCTGACTGACACATCTAAGACAATCAAGCAAAGTCTTGGTGCTTAATCAGTAATACGCTCACTAACCAGAACTCCCTTGCCGTCAAAGGCGGCAAGGGAGTTACTGGCTTGCGTAGATTTAATCTTAAGAAGAAAGAGTCTCGAATACTTGTTGCGATGGCTTTTCCGGCATTTGCCCTGTACTCATTTCTCTATCTTTACCCATCACTTTCAAATGTTTACTATTCATTTCAGCGCTGGGATGGCGTCACTAAGCCTGAATTCGTAGGGCTTCATAACTTTACATATCTTGCTACAAATGATGATCTATTTATGAAAGTGCTCGGCAACAACTTTCGCTTCTCATTTATTGTCGTTATCTTCCAAACGCTACTTGCTCTGCTTTTTGCCACATTCCTCTTGAAGAACACTAAAACGACGATTGCTTTGAGAATCGTCTTCTTCTTTCCAACAATTTTATCGTCGGTTTCAGTCGGCCTAATCTGGACTTTCCTTTATGATCCAAACTTTGGTTTTATCAACGCTATGTTTAAAGCGGTCGGTCTAGATGGCCTAGCTTTAAACTGGCTGGGAGATACTAAGTATTCTCTCTATGCGATTGCACTCACACAGATCTGGTTTCATACCGGCCAAATGGTAGTTATCTACGTCGCTGGCTTGCAACAGATTCCGCAAGAGCTTTATGAGGCTGCCGAAGTTGATGGAGCTTCACGTTGGCAGCAGTTCAAGAGCATCACATGGCCAATGGCATTACCAACAACGGCGGTGGTAGTTGCCTATACAACAATCCAAACTTTTAGAGCCTTCGATCTTGTCTATTCCATGACTCAAGGTGGACCACTGAACTCTTCAGATGTTCTTGTGACATTAATTTATAACACCGCATTTTCCAGTTATAAGTGGGGCTACGCATCTGCCCAATCGATAATTCTTGTATTTGTTGTATTGCTGCTGACCTATCTACAACGTCGGACGCTCCGCATTAACACGGGAGAGAAATAATGTTCTATAAAGTATTTAAAACGACCTTACTTTCACTCTTTGCTGCAGCAGTACTAATTCCAAGCTCCATAGTTATCCTCGGAACATTTAAAGATGACTTAGAGATTTACACAAAACCCTTGGCTCTTCCAAAGCACTGGAGTTTGAAGAATTTTCAAACCCTGATTGAGACTGGCAACGTATTTACACCATTTAAAAACAGTGTAATTGTTGCGATATTCTCAGTCTCGCTGACGCTTTTGTTTGCAAGCATGGCGGCGTACATGATTGCTCGATCAACAACGGTTACAGGAAAAGTTCTCTTTATGCTCTTTGCATTAGGACTCGCCATTCCGGGTCAAGTAAATATTATTCCTATCTACCATCTCTTTGTGCAGCTACATTTAACCAACTCTCTCCTAGGATTAATTCTCGTAAACATTGCACTGACACTTCCAATTGCAATTTTCATCTTGACGGCTTTTTTCAAAGATCTTTCACGTGAAATGTTTGAAGCCGCCGCCATAGATGGTGCCGGACACTGGCGCATTTATCGCTCACTTGCACTGCCTTTGTGTCGTCCAGCCCTTGCAGCCACGGGTATCTTCCTTTTTGTAATTTGCTGGAATGACTTACTTTTCCCGCTTATGCTGATAAGCGAGTTAGATAAAAAGACTCTCCCACTAACCCTTATTGATTTCCGTGGTGAATATGCAACGAGTTACAGCATGCTCTTTACGGCCGTGATGGTAGCGTCGATTCCTATGGTCATCATGTACTTAACGATGCAACGTACCTTCGTCGCGGGCTTAACTGCTGGAGCGGTGAAGGGATAAATAGTGACAACTGATACCTCACTTACGCCTCAGCGCGCCGGTCGAATTGCATCACAATTAATTGAATTGATCGATATCCAGAAGCTTCATCCGGGAGATCGATTGCCCCCAGAGAGATCGCTGGCTGATTTATTAGAAGTTAGTCGACCAAGCTTGCGTGAAGCTTTACATATTTTGCAGGCGCAAGGATTGGTTCAAATTAAGCATGGACAAGGAACTTTTGTTCAGGAACCAATCGTTGCGCAAGAGCTTCGAGCTTCAATGATGTCTACAACTCATGGACTAAATGAGCTATTTGATGCGCGCGAAGTCTTAGAAGTTCCGGCATCCAAGTGGGCGGCGGATAAGGCTTCGAAGGAAGATATACGCCTGCTGCGAGCGACATTAAACCAAATTGAGACCGTCACGGCGACTGCTCCAATTGATTTTGATCAACTTCAGATTTTAGATGCGAAGTTTCACTTAACGATTGTTGGAATTGCCGGTAATCGATTTATTAACCAGACTCTAAATGTTTTGCAAGATGTTATGAAGATGTCTATGGAGACGACTTTGCGTCTGCCTGGCAGGTCAACCGTTTCGCGCGATGAACATAATGCAATTCTGAGTGCAATCGAATCTGGCAATGGAGATTTAGCCTCAAAGTTAACGTTGCAGCATATTACGGGCGCGCGTGCCGTTGCCTTAACACATGCCAAGGAAAAGAATTAAGGTTGAGCGACATAGAGGTTGTTTGTTGCGGTGTTATTACAATCGACACCATTGCCCTTGTTGATACATACCCAAGTGAAGATGAGAGAGTTGTCGCACGAGAAGTTTGCCGTGCCGGTGGGGGACCAGCGGCAGTAGCTGCAGTTGCTCTTGCTCGTCTCGGAGTCAAGACTGCAATCGTTGGAACTATTGGGAACGATGCAGATGGGGTTGAAGTCTTAAGAATATTTGCACATGAAGGAGTAGATACTTCAGGGCTTTCAATTGGAGATACTGCTACAGCCGGCAGCGTGATCGTGGCTTCTAAAGAACACAACACTCGTGCAATTAGTACGCGCCAACCAATAGTTCAAGCTCCAGTAAATGAAGCGGCCAAAAATTTAATCTCGCATGCCGCATGGGTTCATGTAGATCATGTTGGGATTACTCGTTTAGCTGAGCTTGGAATTACTCGTGGCGCTGGCCCCAGAATTTCATTCGATGCTGGCTATGGAGTGGAGACATTCGATGCTTCAACGGTCGATCTATTTGTCCCGACTGATCGCCAAATGGCTTTGCGATATCCAGGTGCACCTCTTGGCCAGGCTATTGAAAGTGATGCGACAAAGGCAGGCACTGTCGTTGTTGCCACACAGGGCTCGGCCGGAAGCACCGGTTTTTCAGCTGAAACAGGCTTAGTAAGCGCACCTGGCTTCAGCGTTGATGTGACAAGCACCCTTGGTGCTGGAGACGTCTTTCACGGCGCCCTAGTGGCACAGCTAATTCAGGGGCACTCATTACACGTTGCGATGCGACGCGCAAATGCAGTTGCAGCGCTTTCTTGCCGAGGGTTAGATGCACAATCAATGATTCCAACAACAACCGAACTCGACGCATACCTGGAGGCACAATTATGAGAGCACCTTTAACTAAATTAGCACGACCTTCAGGTGCCCTTGCAATGGTTGCTGTTGACCAACGTGAAGCACTTCGTGGAATGTTTGCAGCTCATCAATCAACTCCTGTGCCAGATTCACAGTTAACACAGTTTAAAGTCGACGTTGCACGCGAGCTTTCTCCCTTTGCATCTGCCTTACTTGTAGATCAAGAGTTTGGCATTGATGCGATTATTAATCAGAAAGCCCTCACTGGTGGTTGCGGACTAATCGCTGCTGCAGATTTACTTGTAGGCCCTCCAGGAGGAGCTGCTACAGATACTGCAATTGATCCAGATGTTGATCCAATTCGTATGCGCGATATCGGTAGCGTCGGATTAAAGTTTCTTATTCTTTGGCGCAATGATGAATCACCAGATGTGCGTGCCCAGCTTGTAGAGGATTTTAATAAACTTTGCAAAGTGTCAGGTCTGCCATCAATTATTGAAATTATTGTTAAAGCCCCAACTGATACATCCAAAAGCTTTAACCGCGAAGAAGAATTAATCATCGCAGCTAAAGAGGCTGCAACATGGAAACCTGATTTATATAAAGCCGAAGTTCCTTTTCATGGCGAAGGTGATCTCTCCGCGATTACAAAGAATGCAGAGCGAATCTCAGAAGCAATTGGATCCCCATGGGTCGTACTCTCTAATGGTGTGAAACAGCCATTCTTTAATGATGCCGTTAAGGCATGTGCAATTGGTGGTGCCAGTGGATTCTTAGCTGGCCGTGCAGTCTGGGCAGATATTGTTGGCTCGGCAGATATTCCTAAAGCCTTACGAGAAGTGTCGATTCCTCGCCTGAAAGCCTTAGCCGAGGTGGTTGATACCTATGCAAAGCCTTGGTCTAGCTGGTAATTAGCCCCACAACTCTTTAATCTCAACCACTCTGCCCTCATTAATACTCTTATGAGCGGCAAGACCAGTGACAACACTTGTTACGCCATCATGCAAAGTGACTTCGGCCGGGGTCGAGTTAAGAATCGCATCACGAAACTTAACATGCTCAATATATGAAGCCCCGTAGTGATGTCCCAGGTATTTAACATCTAAATCATAAACGAACTTTATTTCGCTTCCCTTTCCAGTTCCTTCACCGATTCCCCAACCTGTACGTTTACCCCAATCTTCACGGCGGGATGTACGCAGAGTTTGTGACGGCAAGAAAGATTCAACTTTTCCTTCATCGCCAACGATTGTCAGGATTTCTTTATCAAATGATCCTTCACCAAACATGCACAGATCCAACATTGCACGTGCACCATTTGCATACTCAAGAACTACATAGGCGTTATCTAGCATGTTGGCCTGCTTGCCATCATATTTTTCATCTAAGTGATTCACACTTTGTCCGCCTGAGGCAAAAACGCGAATCGGCTGTTGACCAATTACTATGTCCATCAAATTAAAGTAGTGGCAACATTTCTCAACTAATGTTCCACCAGTTCGTTCTGCAAATCGATTCCAGTTATCTACCTTTGGATAAAAAGGTTCACGATGCTCACGAATCGATACTTGCTGAACTTTTCCAACGGCGCCGCCTTTTGCCCGCGCAATTGCTTCGGCAACCGGTGGCATAAACCGATACTCAAGGCCCATCCATGTAAGTGCGCTTCGCTTAGCTTCCCATTGCAGAATCGATTTCAAATCTTCAATTGTTGTGGCAAGTGGTTTTTCAACAAAGACTGCAACGTCACTCGCTAAGCAATCTTTGAGAACTTCGGCATGCGTGTCATTGGGAGTAGAGATGACGACGGCATCGACCAATCCGCTGTCTAGGAGCGCTCGGTGATCATTAAAGATTGCTGCTCCAGGGGCAAGCGCCAACGCTGCTTCCTGTGATGGTCCATGGGGATCGCTGATGGCGGTGATGAGTGCACCACCCATGATTCGAATATTCTGCATGTGCTCACGGCCCATGCTTCCTGCGCCGATAATGCCGTAACGAAGCTCTGCTTTCATAGCAACAGGTTAGACCACTTAGGGAATTATGAGCAAAGGGCTAGACG
>CAFBQN010000011.1_pt1 | contig 22107 bp, 16 predicted proteins | sample 7269971 | NCBI WGS metagenome assembly CAFBQN01 (sample SAMEA6814181, study PRJEB35770) | uncultured Actinomycetes bacterium | biome: Freshwater; feature: Freshwater reservoir; material: water | place: Czech Republic | collected 2016-11-09 | depth 30m m
CACGGGATTTTGCATGAAGCCAAAAGCTGCGGCGCAATTGTTGTAGGCGGAGATTTAACGCGGGGTGCTATAAAAGTAATTGCAATTACCGCAGTAGGAAAAGTAGAGAAGGCCATCACTCGTTCTGGAGCCAGTGCAGGTGATTCGATTTATCTTTCATCACTTCCGGGTTGGTCGACTGCTGGCTTGGCAATGATGGCCAACGAAAACTGCGATGACTTAGAGGCTTATGCAATTGAACAGTTCTGTGCTCCAACTGTGGATTACTCGGCAGCGGCAGCGTTAGCCGATGCTGGCGCAACCTCACTGTGCGATATCAGTGATGCCCTTGTTATCCAGGCCCAGCAAGTTGCACAGGCATCAGGTGTGAATTTAAGTTTTGATAAGCAGGCTTTTACATCGCATCCAGAGTTTGTTGCACTGAACGAATTAGCTAATAAGCATGGGATCGATGTGTGGCAATGGATTTTTGCTGGGGGAGAAGACCATGTTTTTCTTGCAACGGGCAAAGACTTACCTGGCATGTGCGTAGGGCACGTTATAGAAGGAAGCGGTGTCGCTGGTTTGGACATGAAAAAAGCGCCAGAAACCTGGCGCCATTTCAATTAAGTAAAAAAATTAGCGAGTGACTTTGCCAGCCTTAAGGCATGAAGTACATACGTTTTGACGCTTTGGAGTTCCACCAATAAGTGTGCGTACGCGCTGGATATTTGGATTCCAACGACGACGAGTCTTGACCTGTGAGTGTGAAACGTTGTTGCCAAAGCTTGGGCCTTTGCCACAGATATCGCATGTTGCTGCCACAGCGGTACTCCTTTGAGATTTAGGTATTAGTGCTAAGTCCATAACGGACAAGGCGCAAGGGTATCGCGGCGGCCCGTCACTGCGCCAATCCGCACAATTGAAGAGGTGCCTCTCACGCGCAAAGCCCGTCTTTACGGGTATAAAAGCGCTGGTGAGCGCTAACACAGGCAAATCTAAAGAACTCTGTGCGGCAATCGCGCAGGATATGAAGTGAGCCGGTAGAGCGGGTCAGAATTAGGGGAATGAGATATATGAACTCTTTAGATCTAGCTAGATGGCAGTTCGCCATTACTACAGTTTATCACTTCCTATTCGTGCCAATCACGATAGGTCTTGCTTTTCTTGTGGCAGGTCTGCAAACTGCTTGGTATCGCACGGCGAAACTTCACTACCTGCGTGCGACTAAGTTCTTTGGAAGATTATTTTTAATTAACTTTGCAATCGGCGTCGTCACAGGAATCGTTCAGGAGTTCCAATTTGGAATGAACTGGTCCTCATATAGCCGCTTTGTTGGAGACATCTTTGGTGCACCACTTGCGATGGAAGGATTGCTCGCATTCTTCTTAGAGAGCACGTTCCTTGGCCTGTGGATATTTGGTTGGGATCGACTGCCGAAGAAGCTGCACTTGGCCTCGATTTGGATTGCAGCTACAGGAACTTTACTGTCGGCTTATTTCATTTTGGCAGCAAATGCTTGGATGCAACATCCAGTGGGTTATGTATATAACGCCGCAAAGAATCGCGCCGAGCTTACAAATATTCTTGATGTCTTAACACAAAAGACCGCACTTACAACTTTCTTCCACACGATTCCATCTGCTGCATTTACTGCAGGTGCATTTGTTGCTGGAATCTCTGCCTACTTGATGATCAAAGGCAAGGATCTTCAGATGTCTCGCTCAACATTTAAACTGGGCGCCATCACTATGTTGATTAGCTTCATCATCGTTGGAGTTACAGGCGACTTGACTGCACGTGTAATGACAGAACAACAACCAATGAAGATGGCGGCCGCAGAAGCCTTGTATACAACTCAAACTGGCGCACCATTCTCCTTGCTAACCATTGGAACACTCGATGGATCTAAATCTGTTTTCCAGATCGGTCTTCCATCGATGCTGTCCTTTATGTCTACTGGTGACTTCAATGGTGTCGTTGAAGGCGTCAACGATTTAGAGGCCTCATACGACAAGCAGTTTGGGCCAGGAAACTACACACCGAATATTCCACTGGCGTATTGGTCATTTAGATTAATGATCGGCTTTGGATTTATTGGAGCTTTCTTTGCACTCCTTGCTCTGTGGCAGATGCGCAAAGGTGGATCTCCAAAGGGTAAGTGGTTTGCACCAGCGATGATTTCATTGCCGTTCTTGCCACTACTTGCAAACTCATTTGGTTGGATCTTTACAGAGACCGCGCGTCAACCATGGGCGGTATTTGGACTGATTAAAACCGCCGATGGCGTCAGCACCGTAGTTTCTGCTGGAGCAGTTCTATTCACAATGATTGCCTTTACCGTTCTCTACGGAATATTGGCCTTTATTGAAGTTGGGCTAATCCTTCGTGTCATCAAAATGGGACCGGCAGAAGAACTCGATTATGCCGACCCACAATTGGGTGGCTCATCCGATAAACCACTAGTGATGTCCTACTAAGAAAGGAGCATGAACATGACATTTCAAACAGTGTGGTTCCTACTCATTGCAGTTCTTTGGGTTGGATATTTTATTCTTGAAGGTTTTGACTTTGGAGTTGGAATGCTTCTTCGCTTTGTCTCTAGAAACGAGGCCGATCGTCGTGCAGTGTTAACGACACTTGGACCCGTCTGGGATGGCAACGAGGTCTGGCTGCTAGTTGCGGGAGGTGCCACTTTTGCCGCCTTCCCCGAATGGTATGCAACACTCTTTAGTGGTTTCTATCTTCCACTATTCCTGATTCTTGTTTCTCTAATTGTTCGCGGTGTGGCTTTTGAATATCGCAGCAAGTATGGAAAGGCACAATGGAGACAGCGCTGGGATATTGCAATTCTCATTAGCAGTGCGATTCCAGCTCTTCTCTGGGGCGTCGCTTTTGCAAATATCGTTAAAGGTGTTCCAATTGAGAAAGCATCAAATGGTTCACTTGAATACGTTGGAGGCTTCTTCAATCTTTTGAATCCCTATGCATTACTTGGTGGAGTAGTAACTTTGACGGTCTTCCTTACGCATGGGGCAGTCTTTTTATCGCTCAAGACAACAGGTGGAATACGTGAGAGATCACGTTCAATTGCAAAGATTACTGGCTTGGTTGCAGCAGTCTCATGCGTTGGATTCCTTACATGGACCAATCTCTTATTTGCCGAGATCAATGTTCGTGTATTGAGCCTCTCAGTTGTCATCGCCTTGTTATGGGTCGCTGGAATGGCTGCGAATTTGGTTGGCCGAGAAGGATGGGCATTTATCTTCTCTGCTGGCGCAATTGCAACATTTGTGTCAACGCTCTTCTACGCCCTCTATCCACGGGTAATGCCAAGCTCACTTGGTGCACAGTTTGATCTCACAATCACAAATGCCTCAAGCACTGACTACACATTGAAGGTAATGACCTACGTTGCTGTAGTTCTTACCCCACTCGTGCTTATCTATCAGGGCTGGACTTACTGGGTCTTCCGTAAGCGCGTCAGTGCTTCACAGATTTCTAACCCAGATCATGGCGTTTTAGATGCAGTAAGCCATACCCTGCATAAGTGAAATCAGTTGATCTGCGGCTACTGCTCTCAAGGAGTGGTAGCCGCAGACTTTTCTTCGTATCAATTGTCGCAGCGCTAATCTGGGCGGCGACAATTGTTATTAGCGCTCTCATTTTGAGCTCCCTAATAGTGTCAGTTATTGAAAAATCGACGAACTCTGCCACCCTTCTTGCATATCTTGCCTGCGCCTGGATTTTTAGATCCCTCTTTCAATCTGCTTTTGAATACTGGTGCAGCCTTCAAGCATCACGAATTAAAGCGCAGCTACGAAGTGAAATAACCTCGACGTTGGATGCATTTCAAAATCTTTCGGCTTCGCATCTGAGCTCGTTGCTTATCAAAGGACTCAACTCACTTGATATTTATTTAGGACGGTTCGTACCACAACTGTTTTTTGCGACTATCACACCTATAGTCGTTATCACCACGATTATGTTTTTAGATCCGCTATCAGGATTCATTGCGATCTTTACCTTGCCGCTCATCCCACTCTTTGGTGCTCTCATAGGTCGCTACACCGCAGATTCAGTTGCAAAAAAATGGAGAACTTTAGGCTCGCTCTCACAGTACTTTGAGGACTCCTTGCGTGGATTTGTCACACTGAAAATCTTTGGTAGACATAAGAGCCAGCCGGCGCGAATTGCCGAAATGGGAGATCGTTATACAGATGAGACCATGAAAGTCCTGCGCATATCTTTTCTCTCTGCTCTTGCTCTAGAGCTGTGCGCCACGATCTCAGTTGCACTAATTGCCGTTTCAATTGGTTTGCGTTTGGTAGATGGACATATAGGTTTTACTGCATCACTTGCAATTTTGATACTAGCCCCAGAAGTCTATTTTCCGTTACGTAATGCCGCCTCACTCTTTCACGCATCGGCAGATGGTACGGAGGCATTTGCACAGTTAAATGAGATTGCGAAGCAACGCAGGGTTGCAGTAGTCGATGAAGTTATAGATTTCTCCTCAACATCTGCGATTCAATGGAGTGAATGGTCTGTAGATATTCCAGGTCGCGCACGCACGGTGATATTGGGCGAAACGGTTAAGTCCGGTGATATTTTCTTCATCGTCGGTGAATCAGGAGTAGGAAAAAGTAGTTTTGCCTTGAATCTATTAGGCGTTAACAATCAGAGCTCTGTGATGGCCGATGGCGTTGAAATAACACCAGAGCGCAGGACATCGTGGTTTAAGAGTGTTGGTTGGGTTCCTCAAAATCCTGCTCTGGCACCGGGCGATGTTGCCCACCAGTTTCGAACTCTCTCATCCACCATTAGTGATATCGATATTGAACAAGCTCTATCACGATGTGGACTTGAAATCGGCGAGCTGCCACAAGGCCTAGCTACACCTATCGGCTTTTCGGGTGAGGCAGGAAGTTGCGCATCTGGTGGTCAGATACGAAAGATTGCACTTGCCAGATCTCTCATTACTAATCCACGAGTCTTGATTGCAGATGAACCTACTGCCGATCTAGATGATAAGAGCAGCCACCTCATCATGAATGAACTTCGAAAATATGCAGCAGCTGGAGCGATAGTTATTTGTATAACGCATGATCGCAGCGTTCTTCAAGCCGGCGATGTTATTGCGCGCTTTGAGAAGAGCGTGAACGCATGATGCTTTTTGCCTATTTACTGGGGGCATTTGCCTTTATCGGAGGAATCGGTTTAACGATTTCAAGCGGATGGTTGATAACCATGGCATCGATGCATCCGCCGATCTTGACTCTGAGCGTTGCTATTGTCTTGGTTCGTTTCTTTGGAATCTTTAGGTCAGTTGCCAGATATAGTGAAAGATTAATCAGCCACAAGGCAGTATTTGGTCGACTCACTGCGCTTCGCGTACGTATTTATCAAAGCCTTGTGAGCAGTTCAATCGCAGTTGCCCGTACCTTTAATAGTGGGACGAGTGTTAAGACGATCGTTGATGATGTGGAACGTGCGCAGGAGTATGAACTTCGGGTCAAACTACCCTCATCCTCGGCGATAATCTCCCTATTTGCTGGAGTAGCACTTGGTTTCTGGATCCGTCCGCAGACGCTATTTCTTTCGATACCTGCAAGTGCCTTGCTACTTTTCATCTATCCGGCATTAATTGCGCGAAAGAGTCAGGTAATCGCGCGCTCTATTGAAAAGAGCGAGAATGCATATACGCAGATTCTAGAGGGATCGATTCATGGTGTCACTGAAGCGTTGATCTACGGCTATTTAGCGGACAACTTAGCTCAGGCGCGGGCAGCAGAGGACTCTATTCGCCATCAGGAAGAGGATTTACTGAAGGTTACGTGGAGATTTTCTTCACTGGCAAATTTTACAATCGCATTAAGCGTTGTTGGTTTCTCGTGGCTAGCTCTAGTTCTCAATAATCATCATCCAATCCCAGCGGTTCAAACAACGATGCTCATCTTTTTACCGCTCGTTATTTTTGAGGCGATTACTGCTTGGTATCCAAATCTATTTGCGGCCGGCAAAATGTTGATGTCAGCCCAATCAGTGCGCGAACTGATAAAAATAAAAGCAGATGCTGGCAGTCAAAATGTCTTCGATGAAGAAATCACACGGATATGCGCAGACAATGTCAGCGTTTGGTGGGATCAGCCTTTTATGAAACCAACAAGTTTTGAATTACATACAGGTGAACTTTTAGTGATTCGTGGTGCAAGTGGAAGCGGTAAATCAACCCTTGCCATGGGGCTGTTGGGATTGCTGCCTTATGAAGGTTCGCTCACAATCAACTATCAAGAACGCAGTAGTTTCAGCGACGTGAGTGGGCGAATAGTTGGAACAGTTCAGCGTTCACATATATTTAACACAACCGTGCGCGAGAACTTAAGGATTGCAAACCAGGATGCAACCGATGCGCAGATTCTTCACGTTTTACATCTTGTTGAACTTGATCAACTTCTCAGTGAGTTCGATAACGGTCTAGATACCCTCATCGGTGATTTTGGCCGGATAATTTCTGGGGGAGAGGCAAAGCGCTTAGCTATTGCACGAGTCCTCCTTGCCGAAGCCGAAATCTATATATTGGATGAACCCACAGAGCATCTAGATTTCGAACTAGCAATGCGCCTGGAAAGGGTGATTACTACTCATTTGGCTAAGAAAATAGCGATCGTAATCACCCACTCGGGATGGGAAAAGGCCAATAAAACTCTCACTATGGAGCGTTAAGTCGGGCCAAATCCCGGCAGACGCGAGAGAATCCCCTCGTGGGGGATTTAGAAAACAAACTGAGCAATGTTGTCGGTGATCGCACGGCAAAAGTTCTCTATGACGCCTTTGCAATCAAGACGGTGGGGGATTTACTGCGCCACTATCCACGGCGCTACATGGTGCGGGGTGAACTATCCGATATTGCCGAGCTCAAAGAGGGCGATGAAGTAACCATCTTGGCGGAGGTTTTTGCATCTACCACGCGCCAGATTCGTGGCCGTAAGGGAAGCATTTTAGAAGTAATTGTTACCGATGGCAGCGATAAGTTATCACTGACATTTTTTAATCAAGCGTGGCGCGAAAAAGAGTTAAAGGTCGGTGCTCAAGGGTTATTCGCTGGCAAGGTAGGGCTGTTTAATTCGAAGAAGCAGTTAGCCCACCCCGATTATCAGATGATTGCCGATGGGTCGGATGTTGATAATGCAGTAGATAAATTTGCAGGAAAATACTTGCCCGTCTATGCGGCCACGTCCAAACTGCCTTCCTGGAAAATCACTCAATGCGTTGAGATGGCAATTGCATCTTTGGATGAGCTCGAGGACTTTCTTCCAGATGAGATTCGCACTGCTCATAATTTTCCAACCCTTCAGCAAGCACTCGTACAACTGCACACTCCCGCAGATTTAGAACATGCCGATGCGGCACGGGAGAGACTTACTTATGATGAGGCATTTTTACTGCAGTTAATGTTGGTGCTTCGAAGAGCTCAACTAAAGAAATTGAATTCGGTTTCTCGTACAGTGAAGAAGGGTGGAATTTTAGAAGCCTTTGATTCGGCCCTGCCTTTTGAGTTAACTGGCGGCCAGCTAGGTGTTATTAAAGAGATTGAAAGCGATCTAGCCCAGCCGCATCCTATGCATCGACTATTGCAGGGCGAAGTTGGATCTGGCAAAACTATTGTCGCACTGCGCGCAATGTTGGCCGTAGTTGATAGCGGTGGCCAAGCTGCCTTATTGGCACCTACTGAAGTCTTAGCGGCCCAGCATGTGCGAACATTTGAAAAGCTTCTGGGTCCGCTTGCCCGTGCTGGAATGTTGGATAGTCCTAAAAGTGCAACTCGCATCACTCTAATAACCGGCTCACAAAATGTCGCAGCACGTAAAGCGGCGTTGTCGTCGGCGGCAAGTGGTGAGGCTGGAATTATTGTTGGTACGCACGCCTTGCTCGGTGAAAAAATAGAGTTCGCTGATTTGGGCTTGATTGTCGTAGATGAACAACACAGATTTGGCGTGGAGCAGCGTGATGCACTTAAAGAAAAGGCGGTTAAACCTCCTCACTTGCTAGTCATGACCGCCACTCCAATTCCTCGAACTGTAGCTATGACTGTCTTTGGCGATCTAGATGTTTCAACATTGAGAGAACTTCCATTGGGTCGTTCCCCGATTACGACGCATGTGATCTCAGTGCTTGAAAAGCCAGCCTTCTTAGAACGGGCATGGGCGCGAATTCGAGAGGAAGTTGCACAAGGTCACCAGGCCTACATCGTGGCCCCACGTATTTCGGCGTCAGATAGTGAGAGCTCGGATATTGATTTCCTCTTCGGTCAAGAGTCAAAGGATATTGCCTCTGTGGAGGAGTTAGCGCCTCGCCTAGCAGGAGATGCCTTAGCTGGGTTACGCGTGGCAGATCTACATGGACGTCAAACTCCAGAGGTTAAAGATGCAACCATGCGCGCATTTGCAGAAGGCGCTATCGATGTGTTGGTGTCAACGACAGTTATTGAAGTAGGCGTCGACGTAGCAAATGCAACGGTCATGGTGATTATGGATGCGGATCGTTTTGGTGTTTCTCAACTGCATCAGTTGCGAGGTCGAGTCGGCCGAGGAACATCTGCTGGGCTCTGTTTATTGGTGACGAGCGCTCCACCAGAGAGTCCTGCACGTGAGCGTCTCAATGCCGTGGCTGCAACTCTTGATGGCTTTGAACTCTCACGCATCGATCTTGAGCAACGACGAGAAGGAGATGTTCTAGGTGCCAGTCAATCAGGAACGCGCTCTCACCTTCGTTTGCTTCGCGTTTTGCGTGATGAAGAGTTAATTGAGCGCGCACGTGCCGATGCAGAAGGCATAATTACGGCATCGCCAGATTTATCTGGCTATCCTGGACTAGCTCAAGAGATTGCGCAGTTAGCGAAAGATGCATCTACCGACTATTTAGACAAGGGTTAGAGATTGAGAATTATTGCAGGAGTTGCGAAGGGTCGAACGTTAGGTACGGTAGCCGGTGCTACTCGACCAACATCTGATCGCGCTCGAGAAGGATTATTTTCATCACTGACGTCAGAGTTCGGCGATTTTCTTGGACTACATGTATTAGATCTCTTTGGCGGTTCCGGTGCCATTGGGCTAGAAGCACTCTCTCGCGGAGCATCAATAGTCCATATAGTTGAAAGAGATCCAGATGCACAAAAGACTATTGAAAATAATTACGAACTAGTCATGAAGAACAAACCCGTTGGAAAATTTCACTTGTATTCGATGTCAGCCGAGCGATTTGTCAGTGATCCACCTAAAGAGCAGTATCACTTTATATATATCGACCCTCCCTTTGATTTCACGAACATAGAGATTGAAGATATTCTGCAGAAACTTCATGCGGGGGAGTTCTTAAAAGACGATGGTCTCGTTGCCATCGAGCGCACTGCCAAGGGGCCACAATTTAGCTGGCCGCAAGGTTTTAGCCCGTCACGTGAGAGAAACTACGGTGCGGCCAGTATTTTTTACGGTAATTACCTGCCATCGAATGGATAAGTGCGCCATCTATTGCTAGCGTTTGAGCCATGAAGCGCGCAGTCTGTCCAGGTTCATTTGACCCAATTACGTATGGCCACTTAGACATCATCAAGCGCGCCAGCGCCCAGTTTGATCAAGTGGTCGTCGCCGTTCTGGAGAATCGAACTAAATCAAGCTTATTTACGGTCGCTGAGCGAATCGAGATGATTGCAGAAACAACTGCAACTTTGCCAAACGTAAGCGTGGATTCGTGGACTGGGTTATTGGCTGAATACTGCAAGAACAACTCCATTACGGCAATTGTTAAGGGTCTTCGTGCTGTCACCGACTTTGATTACGAACTACAGATGGCTCAGTTAAATCTTCAGGCATCAGGGGTTGAAACTATGTTGATGGCCACAGCCCCAGCCCACTCATTTTTATCTTCATCTTTAGTCAAAGAGCTAGCGCATTATGGAGGCGACGTCTCAACGATGGTTCCTCCAAATGTTAATGCTGCGTTAAAACTTCGAGTAGGCGGGAAATAGTCCGATGGATTCAGTAGATAAGTTAATGTCAGCGATCACGCTTGTGGAAGAAGCGCGTGGCGTTCCATTATCGGCAAGTTGTGTTGTGCATCGAGGCGAGATGCTGGAGCTACTTGATGAGGCACGGGAAGCTCTACCAACAGATTTAGAATCGGCACAAAAAGTATTAGGCGCACGAGATGCAATCATTGAAGAAGGTCGAGTTAGTGCTGAAGCCATGATTACGATGGCACGTGAAGATGTTGCGCGTATGGTTGAGCAGACATCAATTGTGCAAATCGCACGTGATGAAGCACGTAAAATTTTGGGTGATGCGCGCGAACTTGCTGAGCAAGAAAAAACCGAGGTTGAGGAATACATCGATGGAAGACTTGCAACGCTTGAAGTAATTCTCAATAAGACGCAGGATGCGGTGGCTCGAGGACGTGAACGCTTAGCTGGTGCTGGCGATAAAGATGCTCTGGCCCAGCTCTCAGATGCGGACTAATGTAGATGTCACGTCCATCAGAGGTTTTTAAGCTCAATACGTTTGAACTGCCAAGACGTGCAGGTGAAATGAAAGAGTATGAATTAGATATTGAAGTTCCAGAAAACTTTGGCGTTCCCCTAATTTACGTTCCGGCTGGTGAAGTAATTGAAGTAGATGCGCGGTTGGAGTCGGTTACTGAGGGAATACTTCTTAGCGCCGAAATCTTTGCAACGGCGAAAGGGGAGTGCACGCGCTGTTTAGATCCAGTCGAGTTGAGAATAGAGAAAAAGATACAAGAGCTCTATAACTACACGGCCAAAGTAGGGCGCTCAAAGAAAGCGGCAGTTGAGGATGATTTAGATATAGAGGATGAGTCGATGATGGATGGCGACATTATGGATTTAGAGACAGCGATTCGCGATGCCATAGTCCTAGACCTCCCATTTAATCCACTGTGTAGTCCAGATTGCCTGGGTCTGTGCCCTGATTGCGGAGGCAAGTGGGCGCTCCTAGCCCCAGATCACGCTCACGAGAGCATCGATGCCCGTTGGGCGGGGCTCAAGGCTATTGATATCGAAAGCCCCGATTTCAAGAATTAGGGGTTTTAAGGGATACTTACGCCCTGCAGCCATCGCTGCGCAGCGAAAGAAGAGGTTAGAAAAGTGCCAGTACCAAAGCGGAAAACCTCGCGTTCAAAGACGCGATCACGTCGAAGCCAGTGGAAGACAACTGCGGCCTCTCTTGCAACATGCCCACAATGTCAGCAACCAAAGTTGCAGCACACTGCATGCCCAACATGCGGTACATATAATCGTCGCCAGGTATTAGAGGTCTGATCTGAGCTCGTTGCTCAATGAGAGGTTAGGGGTTGCGATTGAACCCTCACTTCTTCAGTTAGCTTTTACTCATCGTTCATTTGCATATGAATCGGCGAGCAAGGAAACTAATGAGCGTCTTGAGTTTTTAGGTGATTCGGTTTTAGGTTTAATAGTTACTGAAGAGTTGTACAAACGCTACCCAGATTTTGATGAGAGCCGCTTGTCTCCGCTTCGTTCTGGCGTGGTAAATATGCGCGCATTGGCAGATATTGCCCGCGATTTAGATCTGGGCAAACATATTCGCCTAGGTAAAGGCGAGGAAGTTACTGGCGGACGCGATAAAAATTCGCTCTTGGCCGATGCGCTGGAAGCTTTGATTGGCGCAATTTACTTACAGTTTGGTTTTGCAGTGTGCACAAACATTGTGCGAGGACTTATTGCACCGACATTGGATTCAGCCGTTGCTCGAGGAGCTGGGTTAGATGGCAAGACTGCGTTGCAAGAGTTAGTGGCAGCCATTGGCAAAGGCATTCCTGAATACCTAGTCACTGAAGAAGGCCCAGATCACGATAAGAATTTCACCGCCCACGCAATGGTCGCAGGTGCATCCGTTGGTCTTGGCACCGGAAAGAGCAAGCGTGAAGCCGAGCAAGTTGCCGCACGAATTGCCTATGAAACGTTAAAAATCGAGCTGCCTGAGCAGTAAATCAGCGGAAAAGCTGCTCGCGACGCGATAGGTTTGCCGCGTGTATTTGAAGAGCATCACCCTCAAGGGCTTTAAGTCCTTTGCTTCGGCTACCACCTTGCGTCTAGAGCCTGGCATCACGTGCGTCGTTGGGCCAAATGGTTCAGGAAAAAGTAACGTTGTCGATGCCCTTACCTGGGTAATGGGTGAACAAGGTGCAAAGTCACTTCGTGGCGGCAAGATGGAAGACGTTATCTTCGCCGGAACAAGCGGTCGCGCACCACTTGGTCGCGCTGAAGTCTCTCTTACAATCGATAACGCCGATGGTGCACTGCCTATTGAATACAGTGAAGTAACGATTTCAAGAATTCTATTTAGAAATGGTCACAGTGAATACTTAATAAATGGCGAAGCATCGCGTTTGTTAGATATTCAAGAGTTACTGAGTGACTCTGGAATCGGCCGCGAAATGCACGTTATTGTCGGCCAAGGTCAACTCGATGCCATATTGATGGCAACTCCAGACGAACGTCGAGGATTTATTGAAGAAGCAGCTGGAGTTTTGAAGCATCGCAAGCGTAAAGAAAAAGCGATTCGCAAACTTGATTCGATGCAAGCTAACTTAGCTCGTGTACAAGATTTAACCGTTGAGTTGCGACGTCAACTGCGTCCACTTGGTAAGCAAGCAGAAGTTGCGAAGAAGGCGGCGACTATTCAGGCCGATCTACGTGATGCCAAACTTCGTTTACTCGCCGATGATTTTATTTCTCTATCGAGAGTTCTAGATGCTGAAGTGGCAGATGAGACCGCGCTGCGCGAAAGACGTGCCATTGTTGAAGCTGAAGTTGATTCAGTGCGTGCACGCGAAGAAGCTCTAGATAATCAAAGTGCCGTCGAAGGTCCGCAGTTAGTGGCCGCCCAAGAGACGTATTACCAACTTAACTCATTGCGTGAGAAATTCCGTGGAACTCAAAATTTGGCGCAAGAGCGTTCACGTTTTCTCAATGAAGAGGCAGAAGAAGCTAGAAGTTCTGGCCGCGATCCTCAAACCTTAGATTATGAGGCAACAGTTCTGCGCGAAGAAGAAGCAAGCCTTAGAAGTAGCGTTTCAGCGGCGCAACAAACTCTTACACACTCTACGGCCGAACTTGCACGAAGCGAACATGCGCTTAAAACCGATGAAGATAAAATCGCTGCGGCAATGAGGGCAATTGCCGATGCGCGAGAAGGCACTGCGCGCCAAGAGGGCCATATAAAATCACTTCAAGCCCGCTTGGAAGCGATTTCTGAGGAGATTGCCCGCTTAACTCGTGCGCGCGATGATGCCCAAGCTCGTGTAGATAGTGCAGGGCGTGAATATGCAACCTACGAACTAGATATTGCAAGTGCCGACTCGGGTGAGATGAACCTGGACACAAACTTTGAAGGCGCTAAATCATCACTGGATTCAGCCAAGGAAAAGCTTGCGAACCTGATCGAAGCCGAGCGGGTTGCCGATCGCGAACGCAACGTCATTGAATCAAAGATTGAAGCAATGAAACTTACTTCGCAAAATCGCGATGGCGCATCTGCGCTGCTACGCGATTCGCATGGAGTACACATTCTTGGATCGATAGCAGCCCTCATTCGCATCGACTCTGGGTGGGAGGCTGCAGCTGCAGCTGCTCTTGGCTCCTTAGCCGATGCGGTTGTGGTGGAAGATTTATCATCTGCAGTTACCGCACTTACAACCCTGCGCAGTCAAAACCTAGGTCAAGCAGATGTGCTTGTTTACGACCGCACGTTGGCAACTTCAGACTCGATTCCATCAGGGTTAACATCTCTTGCATCGCATGTTCAATCTAATGAGATTGGTGAGCTACTTTCATCACTTCTAGCCTCATATGTTGTGGCTGAGAATGCTCGAGATGCCGAAGCGATTCTGCGTTCACACCCTGGCGTACATGTAGTTACTCGCGATGGGGATTTGGTCTCACGAAATCGCGCACGTGGTGGTTCAAAATCTTCATCATCACTTATCGAGATCAACGCTCTCATTGCTGATTTAGAAGTCAAACTCTCAGCTATAGCCGCACGTTGTGATCAACTTAAATTTGAAATTTCATCTGCTAACAACGATGTCTCTACTCGGCAAGGTGACTTCGATACAGCATTGGGCAAACTCAATGAGTCAGATGCACGAATCGGTGCTCTCACCGAACAGCTTGCAGTATCTGGTCAGAATATGAAATTAGCAACAGCGGAAGTAGAAAGACTCAACGCAACAATTAGTGAGGCTACAACAGCTAAGTCACGCGATGAGGGCGAGCTTGTTATTGCACAGAATCAACTTCATCAGCAGGGGGCAGTTGCTGAACCAGACCATACATTTACTGAGAATCTTCGCAACGCTGTTTCAATTGCGCGCACTGCAGAAGTTGAAGCACGCCTAGCGGTACGAACAATTGAAGAACGCGTCACATCTGTGGCAGATCGTGCCAAGGCGCTCGAGACTTCGGCCCATGCAGAGCGTGAAGCGTCAGAGCGCGCGATTCTTCGCAGAGGCGCACGTGCCAGAGCATCTGTTATATCTCAAGCTATCGCTGAAGCTGCTTATGAAGCATTGATCCATATTGAGCGCTCGATTTCTAAGGCTGCAATAGAGCGTGGCCGTTTAGAGGAATCACGTGCATCGCGTGAGGGAGAAACTCTCACAGTTAGAACTCGAGGCCGCGAACTGGCAACTGAACTCGAAGCGCTTACATCTAGCGTTCATCGCGATGAAATCGCGCGCGCAGAGCAACGAATGCGAATCGAGTCGCTGGAGAATAAAACTGGCGAAGAGTTCGGGATTGATACTCATACACTTGTTGCAGAGTATGGCCCAGAAAATGATGTTCCAACATTCTTTGAAAATGAAGATGGCGAAATTGTGACAACGGAGTTAATTCCATATCGCCGAGATCAACAAGAAAAACGATTGGCATCTGCCGAGCGTTCATTAAATCTCTTAGGTAAAATCAATCCATTGGCACTTGAAGAGTATTCATCTCTTGAAGAACGTCTTAAGTTCCTGGCTGATCAACTGGAGGATTTAAAGAATACAAAGAAGGATTTGCTAGACATCATTAAAGAGGTTGATGACCGAGTTCAGCAGATATTCATGGAGGCTTTTCTTGAAACTGCAAAGCACTTCGAGGAGATTTTTGCACGATTGTTCCCGGGTGGCGATGGGCGTTTAATCTTGGTAGATCCAGATAATCCACTGACAAGTGGCGTAGATGTTGAAGCACGTCCACCAGGAAAGCGCATTAAGCGTCTTTCACTGCTTTCAGGTGGAGAAAAATCATTAACTGCCGTTGCAATGCTGGTCGCAATCTTTAAGGCACGACCTAGCCCGTTCTATGTGCTTGATGAAGTTGAGGCGGCCTTAGATGATGTTAACCTCGGCCGACTTTTGGGTGTACTTGAAGAGCTTCGTGCAAGCTCTCAGCTCATAATTATCACTCACCAAAAACGTACTATGGAGATTGCCGATGCACTCTATGGCGTCACAATGCGTGGAGATGGAGTAACTGAAGTTATCTCTCAACGTCTGCGTGAATCTGACGCAAGCTAACCGGTTGCATCATGGGGCTGTTTAGTAAGTTCATCGCGAAAATAAAAGGCACCAACAGTTTTTCACCAGCTGATTGGCAAGAGTTGGAGCGAGAACTTCTTGCATCTGATCTTGGGCCAACCTTAACTCGTACATTGATTGAGCAAGCCAAGAAAGTTAAGAGCGAGGATGCCGAATCGGCACTCACTCAAATATTGACCGAACAGCTGAGTTCTCGTTCACGAGATTCACTTGTCAATCCCAACGGATTAACTGTTGTCATGGTGGTGGGTGTCAATGGAACTGGAAAAACTACATCGGTTGCAAAGTTAGCTTCGACAATAAAGAGTGCCGGGTCAACAGTGCTTATTGCGGCAGGAGATACTTTTAGAGCTGCCGCCGTCGATCAGCTGCAGACGTGGGGGGATCGAATTGGAATCCCCGTGGTGTGCGGTAAAGCCAATGGCGATCCTGCATCAGTTGCATTTGATGCCACGCAAGAGGCTAAACGTTTAGGCGTTGATTATCTGCTCATTGATACGGCCGGACGTCTGCACAATAAGAACGATCTGATGGCTGAGCTTGAAAAAGTTAAGCGGGTAGTAGAGAAGACTTCGCCAGTGAATGAAGTTCTCTTGGTCATTGATGCAACTACCGGACAAAATGGTTTATCCCAGGCCACACTATTTACAGAAAGCGTTACCGTCACAGGAATTATCGTTACTAAGTTAGATGGCAGCGCCAAGGGTGGGGTAGCCCTAGCCATCGAGAAAGAGCTCGATATCCCCATCAAATGGGTTGGTACAGGGGAGTCCCACACTGATTTTGCTCGTTTTGAACCTGCGAGCTATATAGCGGGGCTGCTTTCGTAACGTAGATGTAACACGCAAGGGGTTTTTGTTATGAATTTGAAACCCTAGAGAACTCTTCTTGTAACTCACCCACGGCATCTTTGCCCACATCTCAAAGGCGAGAACACGTGTAATTCTTCACTGAAAGCAGATTCTCTTATGACAGATGTAGTTCTTAACTCTGGCGATACCGCATGGATGTTGGCTAGTACTGCGTTAGTACTTCTTATGACACCTGGTTTAGCTTTCTTTTATGGCGGAATGGTTCGCACTAAAAGTGTTCTTAATATGATGATGATGTCTTTTGTGACAATCGGAATCGTAAGTATCTTGTGGGTTATCTACGGATTCGAACTCGCCTTTGGTTATAAAGCCGACTCGCCTTGGTATGGAAATATTTCATTCTCAGGACTCGGCGGCATGGTAAATGACTTAACGAATAACGGTGGTATTTATCCAATTCCAGTATTAGTTTTTGCTGCATTTCAATTGATGTTTGCGATTATTACACCCGCGTTGATCTCAGGTGCAATCGCCGATAGAACTAAGTTTATTTCTTGGGCAGTCTTTGTTGCAATCTGGACAACGATTGTCTATTTCCCAGTTGCGCACTGGGTTTTTGCCTTTGGTAATAAAGTTGGAGATAGCGTTACAGGAACCGGATTTCTCGCAGGGAAAGGTTTGGAAGACTTTGCAGGCGGAACCGCAGTACACATCAATGCAGGAGCAGCTGGTTTAGCCCTTGCGATAGTCCTTGGTAAGCGCGTTGGCTGGCGCAGAGAAGTTATGCGCCCCCATTCGTTGCCACTTGTTCTACTTGGCTCAGGACTCTTGTGGTTTGGATGGTTCGGTTTCAATGCCGGTTCGGCGTTAGCTGCAAATGGAACGGCTGGGCTTGCATTTATGAACACACAGGTTGCAACAGCTGGCGCTCTAGTTGGTTGGTTACTTGTTGAAAAGATTCGTAACGGTCATGCAACATCCCTTGGCGCAGCATCTGGTGCTGTCGCTGGTTTAGTTGCAATCACCCCTGCATGTGCCTTTGTTGCTCCATGGGCAGCTGTAGTTATCGGCTTCTTTGCCGGTATCTTCTGTGCACTAGCAGTTGGTTTAAAGTACAAGTTTGGCTTCGATGACTCACTCGACGTAGTGGGCGTTCACCTTGTTGGTGGAATCTGGGGCTCACTAGCTATTGGACTATTTGGTACGCACGTCGTTAATAGCCTTGGTTTAGATGGCCTCTTCTATGGCGGTGGAACCGCATTGCTAGGAAAGCAGGCACTCGGTGTTGGAATGGTGGCGTTGTATTCATTCATCGTTACATTGATTCTTGGATTTGCTATTGAAAAGACGATAGGTTTTAGAATCAAGGCGGACAAAGAAGTTGAAGGAATAGATTTAAATGAACATGCTGAAAGTGCCTATGAATTATCGAGCTCATCACGTGGAGGTTCCTTCTAATGAAACTAATTACAGCAATTCTCAAACCATTTAAGTTAGATGATGTTAAGAACGCTCTGCAAGCTCATGGCGTGACAGGCATGACAGTCTCAGAAGCCAGTGGCTTTGGTCGCCAAAAAGGACACACTGAGGTTTACCGTGGCGCTGAATACACAGTAGATCTAGTTCCAAAGGTGCGCTTAGAGGTTCTAGCCGATGATGCCGATGCAGATTCGGTAGTCGACGTAATCGTCAAAGCTGCATCGACAGGATCAATTGGAGATGGAAAAGTTTGGACAACCCCAGTTGATCAGGTAGTACGTGTCCGCACAGGAGAGCGCGGACCGGATGCAATCTAAGATATAGCCCATGGGCATTGATGAGAGAAGAGCGCGATCGCAAGCAAGTGATCGCACTCTTCTCTCACTTTTTTCTATGGCAACGTATGAGCACTTAGTTGTTTCAGATACTAAAGGGGTAGCCGTAGCCGCAGTGGGTGGATATGGCCGGGGCGAATTATCACCGGGCTCTGATTTAGATATTGTAATTCTGCATCAGGGACAGTTCTCAGAAGAAAAACTGGGCAAGTTTGTCAATGCTTTGCTCTATCCATTATGGGATACGCATAAAGTTGATTACTCCGTCAGAACTCGCGCACAAACACAAGATGCCGCACGTGGTGATCTCAAAGTAGCGTTAGGTCTCTTAGATATTCGCCTGATAGCTGGTGATGCAGATCTAGTAGAACTCGTTGCTAAAGATTCTCTGGAGGCGTGGCGAGATAAATCGCGTGTGAGGTTGGCCGAACTAAAAACCTCTATGGAGCAAAGACACAATCGCGCTGGAGAGCTTGCTTACCTTTTGGAGCCCGATGTAAAAGAGGCACGAGGCGGACTGCGCGATATCAACGCGCTGTACGCAATTTCAATATCTGGCGCAGTGGCCGTTCCGCTAGATCGAATCAGCAAGGCACAGCTAACCCTAGATAATGTGCGAGAGGCTTTACATATTGTAAGTGGACGAAACAAGGACCGCTTACTTTTTCAAGAGCAAGACAAAGTTGCCATGTTTCTTAACTACAGTGATGCCGATGCCATGATGAGTGAAGTCGCACAAGCTGCGCGCTCGGTAGATTATTTACTTGAGCACACGTGGCATTTAGTTGAACAAAAAGATAGCTCTCGCCGAATCTTGCGTCGCACAAAAGCGCAGTCAGTTGCAAAAAACATTAGTATCGCCAACAATGAGATCGTCATTGATGAAGGTGCCATATTAGGTAATGATCCCGTGATCTCACTTCGCGCAGCGGCAACGGCGGCTCAACTTGGCGTGCCTATGTCACTTGAAACGTGCGTTCTCATAAAGGAATCACTTGCCCTTGGCCAGTCACTATTGCCAACTCCTTGGCCGCGGGAGGCGCGCGAGTTATTGATCTCTCTCATCGGTGCGGGTGAATCTATGGTCCCGATTTTTGAAACCTTAGACCAGGAAGAGATTATCTTTAGTTGGATACCAGAATGGAGGAGTGTTCGCTCACTTGCCCAACGCAACGCGCTTCATCGACACACCGTAGATAGGCACATGGTTGAGACCGCAGTTCATGCAGCAGCTTTAACACGAAAAGTGCATCGACCAGATTTGCTGTTATTTGCCTCGCTTTTCCACGATATTGGGAAAGGTCACGCAGAGGATCACTCGGAGCGCGGAGAGCGATTAATTGTGCCAATCGCCGAGCGAATCGGATTTTCTGACAGCGATATTGAAACTTTGCAGATTCTGATTCGCCATCATTTATTGTTATCGGCGACTGCTACTCGGCGTGACTTAGATGATCCAGCAACTATCGCCTCAATTACTGCAGTGATACCGGATTTAAATACCCTTGAACTTCTGCATGCACTCAGCGTTGCAGATGGAGAAGCAACGGGAAGTGCTGGTTGGAGTGATTGGAAGGCGGCTCTGGTTTCAGATCTAGTCTCACGAGCTAGAAAGGCGATGACTGGATCACAAATTGCAGAGCAGCCATTTCTAAATCAGGCCCAGTTGGATTTGGCGCAGAGTGCACAGTTAACTATTGAGCTCAGTGATCACCCCAGCGGCTATTCAATTGAAATCGTTTCACCCGATATGCCAGGTTTACTCTCATTGATAGCCGGGGTTCTTAATATCTCTAGGTTAGATGTTAAATCCGCTAGAACTAAGACTCATGGAAAATCTGCCGTTATGAGTTGGATAGTGAGCCCTCAGCCACACGCGCCTTCTGTGACTTCAGAGGATCTTCGTAGTGAGATTGAAAAAGCTTTCAAAGATTCGCATCGCGTAGAAGAGCAGTTACTTGCACGTGCAAAAATCTATGCCACGATTCCTACTATTCCCGTACCAGCACCAGATGTTGTCTATTTCAATGATGCAGCAACCGATGCGAGCGTTATTGAAGTAAGAAGCCACGATCGACCTGGCCTACTCTTTAGAATCGGCGCCGCTATTACGCAATCAAAGGTCGATATCCGTTCGGCAATTGTTACCACGTTAGGTGCCGAGGCTATTGATACCTTGTATGTAACTGAACTCAATGGCGGACCGTTGAGCGATGAACGAGCCAGCGAAGTCACGTCGCGCCTTCGAGCTGCTCTGGCGTAGTCTTAGGCCACTATGTTTGAATCCCTATCCTCGCGCTTCACATCAGCCTTTGGTGCTTTGCGCTCTCGTGGGCGGATATCTAACTCAGATATTGAAACAACCTGCGCCGAAATCCGCCAAGCTCTTCTTGAATCAGATGTTGCTGTAAGTGTGGTCGATAGCTTTGTCGCCAGTATCAGTGAAAAATCACTTGCCGCGCTGCCTACATTGCAATCAGGTACAAACCAAGGTCAAGTGATCTTTGAAATCGTTAACGCACAGCTGATCGAAATTTTAGGCGGCTCAGAGCGCCGAGTTCGTTTTGCTAAGAAGGCGCCAACGGTCATTATGTTGGCAGGCTTGCAAGGAGCGGGTAAGACAACGCTGGCTGGAAAGTTAGCTAAGTTTTATGCCGACCAAGGCAACACACCTTTATTGGTTGCATCTGATTTACAACGCCCCAACGCAGTTACACAGCTACAAGTTGTTGGAGACAGTATTGGCGTTCCGGTCTTTGCACCTGAAGGTGGAAATGGCGTTGGTGATCCAGTCAAAGTCGCACAGGCCGGCATCGAATTCGCTCGCGCTAAGCAATACAACATGGTCATCGTAGATACTGCGGGTCGCCTTGGCGTCGATGAAGATTTAATGAAAGAAGCCATTCGCATAAGGGATGCCGTAACACCTGATGAAATTCTCTTTGTGGTTGATGCCATGATGGGTCAAGATGCAGTGCGCACGGCTGCGGCATTTCTAGATGGCGTTGGATTCGATGGCGTTGTCTTAACTAAACTCGATGGCGATGCGCGAGGCGGTGCTGCGCTTTCAATAGCATCACTGACAAAGCGACCAATCATGTTTGCCTCAACGGGTGAAAAACTTGGCGACTTTGATATTTTCTATCCAGATCGAATGGCATCTAGAATTTTAGGACTTGGCGATGTTGCAACATTGGCAGAGCAAGCGAAAAAGGCCTTTGATAGTGATACCTCGGCAAAGTTAGAGGCAAAGTTTGCAAGTGGTGAGGATTTCACTCTTGAGGATTTTCTTGAGCAACTTCAGGCGATGTCGAAGATGGGTTCGATGTCCAAACTCTTATCGATGTTGCCCGGGTCAGGTGCCATGAAGAAAGCGATCGATAACTTTGATGAAGGCGAGATAGTTCGCACCACGGCGATTGTTCAATCGATGACACCGACTGAGCGGCGTGATCCTAAAGTTCTCAATGGCTCCAGGCGAGCGCGAATTGCACTGGGCTCTGGACGTGCAGTCTCTGATGTCAATAATCTCGTTGATCGATTCTCAGCGGCACAGAAGATGATGAAGCAGGTCCGAAATGGGGGTATGCCGGCCGGTATGCCACCAGGAATGCCTGCCATGTCTGCCCCTGCCACAAAGGGCGTTGCGCAGAAGAAGAAGTCCAAGTCGGGTAATCCCGCCAAAAGGGCCATTGAAGAGGCCCAGTAGGCGATTTCGCGTAAAACCCCTTGGGGTGGCAGAATAAGCAACCTGTTGAAGGGGCCCTCTACCCCCAGCAACATCCACAATCGATAGTTGAATCGTATTCACCGCGCACCCCGCTGCAGTGAGTTGATATGACACACATATACAGGAGACACATTTCTTGGCTACAAAAATTCGC